>SAMEA3387512__coassemble_1418_pt1 | contig 17599 bp, 14 predicted proteins | sample SAMEA3387512__metabat2_high_PE_013 | metagenome-assembled genome bin SAMEA3387512 (sample SAMEA3387512) | Felis catus | biome: Faeces | place: United Kingdom | collected 2012 | reverse complement strand
ACTAGTGCTTGTTGATGTATTACTTGACGTTGTCGACACTTGGCTTGGTGCTGGTGTTGTCGTAGCTATTTTACTTGGCGCTGTCGTACTTGTATTATTCCCTTGACCTACTTTTAATGTTTGACCTGGATAAATTACATCACTAGTCAATCCATTCATATTCTTTAATTGACTCACAGATAAGCCATGTTTATTAGCAATTGCCCAAAGGCTATCTCCAGAAGCAACCGTATATGTCTTACTAGTGCTTGTTGATGTATTACTTGACGTTGTCGACACTTGGCTTGGTGCTGGTTTGGTTGTCGATGAAGAAACCGTATCTTGCGAAGATGCTTTGGTCTTGGTATTAAGTTTTTGTCCTGGATAGATAATATCGCTAGTTAAGTGGTTTATGCTCTTCAATTGGCTCACAGATAGGCCATGTTTATTAGCAATCGCCCATAAACTATCACCGGATTTGACTGTATAAATTGTATCACTTGTTTGATTAGTAGGTGTTTGTGTACTTGTCTGACTACCTGTGGGAATACTTGGAGTTGACTCAGGCGTAGGTGTTGTCACATTATTACTACTAATAATTCGAATTTTCAAGACTTGTCCTGGATAGATAAAATTATTTTGTATATTATTTAAACTACGTAAAGTATCCATCGAAATACCGAATTGATGGGCAATCTTCCAAACTGAATCGCCTGCTACCACAGTATAAGTCTGAGCATTCGAAGTGGTTGGTTTGTTAGATACTACCGGTGTACTCGGAGTTGGAGTCACAGCTGTATTTCCCGTGCCTGTTTGAATCGACAATTTTTGTCCTACATAAATCATATCACTGGACAAATTATTCCAACTTTTCAATTGTGTAATAGTCACACCAAATTTTCGTGAAATTGCCCATAATGTATCACCAACAGAAACAGTATAAGTTGAGCCACCGAGATTACCAGTAGATTGACTTGGGCTATTAACTACTCCTGCATTGTTTTCTGAACTAATCCCTCCACCAATCACTGTAGAAGGAGTGCCATTACTCGCAGTATCGTATCGCGTTAGACCGTATGTTTCAATAATACGGTTTAACGAAGTTGCATAGTTAGGATCAGTTGCATAACGTCCGGTCAACCAAGCAGTAGCATCACGATAAGAAGTCGTATTACTCTTCCAAGCACCGGCATAGTAGTACACGCCGGATTGGAAAGAAACATTTCTTAACGTACGCGCATTATCCATAAATGATTCCGCAAACGAAGGATAACGACGGAAAGGTTCGTTTTTCGTCACCCATTGGCCATTTAAAAATTCCAAAGTATTCATGTATACCGTTTGACCATTATAACTACCTTTAATGCCAAATAAATTATAGTTTGGTGCTTGAGCTAAAGTACTTTTACCCCAAGCACTTTCTAAAATCGCTTGAGCCATCATAACTGAAGCATATAAATCATTCGCATTAGCTACAGACTGGGCGTGTGGGGCGATTTGATTGATAAATTGTTGCTGACTAGAGGCATTACTATATTGTACTGTTTCTGCCTGTACCTCTACATTAGGAATTAATGGCGCAGCGACACTTACCGCCGTCACCGTACTGCCCACAACAGCTGCAGTTTTACTGAATTTTCGATATTTTTTATGGTTTGTTGTATGACGATTCACTTGATAACCGGTATGTTTTTTCATTTCCTATCCTCCACCATCAATAAATTAGCGATTCAAAATATTATTTTAAGAAGACTATCCAAAAACCTTTTAAGCAAACATATGCACTTGCAAAATATCTATCTAAAAGCTCAAAATTTATTATACACCAAAACCCAAAGCTTTACTTTAAAAACGTATGAAATTCATCAATTTGTTATATTCTTAATCGGATGGTCAAACTTTTCCTACCCAAAGGACATAATTCTTTATAAAAATTTAGAAAAACAGCACGTATTTTAACTGCTTACTACTAAAAAACTACTATTTCGGCTATAATAGAACTCAAACTTATTCATTTGACGTAATATGACTGAAATGTTTAAGAAAATTATTCGTATCTAGAAAGGAAAAGACATGACGAAAAACAAACTTTATTATCAATTTGCCGGTAGCTGCTTTTTACTACTATTTGCGGCTTTGACTTACATCGCTAAATTTTATCCGACAACTCTGAAAGGCTTTGACACAACGATCAGTGAAACCATTCAAGCGCTACGTCCACAAGGTACCGCCTTTTTTAGTTGGATAACCAAATTTGCCAATGTGGTGACCATGGTTATCTTAACTATCGCCATTGTAGCCGTCTTAATCTATGGACAGCGCAAACTAGAGGCGATTTGGTTAAGTGCTGGTATGATTGGTGTGGCTTTGGCTTTAACGAATATAGTAAAAGTGTTAGTCCATCGCCTACGTCCAAGTGGTGAGCATCTGGTCCACGCGCCAGGCTATAGCTTTCCTAGTGGGCATTCTTCTGGTAGTATGGTTTTATATGGGACACTGATTTTCTTCGTGCCACTTTTTATTCACAACAAGACCAGTCAACGCATTTGCCAAGTCATCCTCGCTTTATTCGTCTTGCTCATTGGGTGTAGCCGTATCTATCTTGGTGTGCATTATCCAAGCGATGTCCTGGCTGGCTATTCACTAGGCTTAGGTTGGTTGCTGTTGACTTATCCCATTTATGCCGAAAAACGTTTTGTCCAAGAATTTAACAAACGTGCTTAATCCTTTTTCGGCTTAGAATCAGAATATAAGGAAGTTATTAGATGAAATTTTTATATGCAGAAGATCAAAATAAACGTTATCACTCATGGAATTATGCCTTAAGACAACAATTCGGTGAGAAAATTTTTAAAGTTCCGATTGATGGTGGCTTTGATTGCCCAAATCGTGATGGCACCGTCGCTCATGGCGGTTGTACTTTTTGTAGTGTCTCTGGCTCAGGGGATATGATTGTCGCGCCGGAAGATCCACTACCGATTCAATTTCAAAAAGAGATTGATATGATGCATCAAAAATGGCCTGGCGTTGCGCAATATATCGTCTATTTCCAAAACTTTACCAATACACACGCACCACTAGCCGTCATCAAAGAACGTTTCGAACAAGTGGTGAATTTGCCTGGGGTGGTCGGCTTATCCATTGGAACACGTCCGGACTGTCTACCTGATGATGTCGTGGAATACTTAGCTGAACTGAATGAACGACTTTATCTTTGGGTAGAATTAGGCCTACAAACCACCTATGAACAGACGAGTGATTTAATCAATCGTGCCCATAGCTATCAAACGTATTTAGACGGTGTGGCTAAATTACGCAAGCACAATATTCGTGTCTGCACCCACTTAATTAATGGTCTCCCTGGCGAAACTTATGAAATGATGATGGAAAATGTCAAACGAACGATTCTAGATTCCGATATTCAAGGGATTAAATTGCACCTACTTCATTTGATGCGCAATACCCGCATGCTACGAGATTATCATGAAGGACGATTGCGCTTATTAGGATTTAAAGAATATGTCGATATCATCTGCGACCAATTAGAGCTGATTCCGCAAGACATTATCATCCATCGTCTAACCGGGGATGCGCCATTTGATTCGATTGTCGGTCCAATGTGGAGTCTGAAAAAATGGGAAGTCTTAAACGCCATTGATCAAGAAATGTTGCGCCGTGATTCTTATCAAGGCAAATTCGATATTCGTAAGCAGGTGAACATATGCTAAAGACTGCTTTACATTTTAGTCACCAACTCTTAAGTGAATGTGTACAACCTGGAGATATCGTGGTTGATGCAACGATGGGAAACGGTCATGATACCGTCTTTTTAGCGGAATTAGTCGGCAAAACTGGCAAGGTACACGCGTTTGATATTCAAGCCCAAGCCCTAGAAAAAACACGTCAACGACTACAAGAAGGTAATCTAACGGAGCGAGTAGCCCTCCATCTAAGCGGGCATGAACACGTCTTAGATTATTTAGGGCAAGCTGAAACTATCCAAGCTGCCATCTTTAATCTCGGCTATCTACCTAACAGTGATAAAACTTGTATTACCTTACCTGAAACAACCAAACAAGCTTTAGATGCGCTACTATCCCGCCTAAATCCTAAGGGACGTATCATTGTGGTCAGCTATTATGGACATACAGGTGGCAAAGAGGAGTTGCAAGCGGTGGATACTTACTGCCAACAACTCCCTCAGGAAAAATATAATGTACTAAAATACCAATTTATCAATCAAAAAAATCAACCACCGATTCTATTTTGTATTGAAAAAAAACGACGCTAAAGTTTTGCACTTTGGCGTTTTTTTGGTAAAATTAAGTTGTAAGCGTTTGTATTTTTTGATAAGTATAGTGGTATAAAGTCAAGAAACTACCCATCGTCATTTTATTTGTCATTGTCGCTCTACTTAGTTTTTTCGTTGGTCGTTTCAGCCAGCCTAGTCATTTGGACGTGTATCAAGTCAATTTCCAAGATTTAGAAGATGTCGATATTAAAGGCTTAGAATTGGTTAGTAATCAAAAACAAGTGGCAGTTACTAAGATGCCGCAAATGGATAATTTGATTGATGAAAATGTGAAAAGTATTGCAGTCGTTATTACCGCAAAAGATCAAGAAATAGCAAGTTTATCTCGCAGTATCGAATGGCAAAATGGACAAGTCAAAGAATTTGCTGAAGCAGAGCCGGACACAACAATCCTGAAAAATATCAAGATTACCCCTAAGGACACGCTCACGGCTAAGGTTACCCTCCATTATCAAGAAGGATTGCCCAAGAGCCAAACAAGTAAAGTAACCTTAGAAAAATTTTCACAAAAATAGACCAAAAGCGTATCTACCTCGTAACCAATGAAGTAGATACGCTTTTTGCTTAGTTTGCTTGCTGGATCATTTCTTGCATCCAGCTTAATACTTTTTGAATCCAAGTATCCCAAAATTGCCATTCGTGTGCCCCCGGACCTGTTTTAAAAGTCACGTCAAAGCCATTTTTTTGCATGAGATCCACAACGATTTGACTGGATAATAAGAGTTCATCTTCCGTCCCACAACAGATGAAAAACTTACTCTTTTGTTCTTTTTGATAGTGGGTAATTTGATAGGTAAAGTCGTTTTCTGAAGTCCGCCAAGTTTCTTCTGGGCCAAAAATGCCGCGCCAATAACTTGCATCGCGCGCTTTGAATAGTTCTTCTTTCGCTTCAACCAAGGTAAGCATTCCTGACATCGCCGCAATTCCCGCAAATTTTTCTGGACAAAGCAAGCCAAGTTTTAATGCGCCAAAACCACCCATGGAAAGCCCAGCTGCAAAAGTCTTTTCTCGTTTAGTCGTTAATTGTGGGAATAACTCATGACAAAGCAGTGGTAATTCCTCCGAGATAAACGTCCAATATTTCATATCATATTGGGTATCGGTATACCACGCTAAATCTGTCGACGGCATAATCACAGCTATTCCTAAATCTTTTACATAACGTTCAATTGAAGTACGTCGTTGCCAAACGCTATGATTTCCTCCCATTCCATGTAATAAATATAAAACTGGCACATCTTTTGTTACCCCTACACTGTTTGAACCGAATTTCTTATGGGTCTGTTGTGGTAAAATAACATTTATCATCACTTCCATCCCCAAAGTATCAGAATATATATTCGCTTGTAAAAAAGCCATTCTCCCATCGCTCCCTTTCTTATTCTCTCGCCTTTTCATTGTACTCGATTTTTAAAAAAATATCACTCATTTCCTCTTAAATTATGACCGTTTTTTTATTTTAATTTCAATACGCAATTTATTTTAAAGCGTTATCTTTGCTAAAATATGATCAAAATGATATAATTTAGATAACAATTTTATTATTTTATCATTTTTCGTATTAAATCTCACCTAAGATTTCGAATGATAAAATAATATTTTGTTGAATAACTTTAATTTTCGAGGTGATGTGTTTGCAGGTTTTACAAGCAAAATTTAAGGAAGTCTTTTTCTCCGTTTTACCGATTACCCTCATTGTCATTTTGCTACATTTAACGATTAGTCCAGTGCCAGGTGCAGTTTTATGGCGCTTTTTAATCGGTGAAATGTTTGTGGTGATTGGCTTAACTCTATTTTTAATCGGGGTAGACTTAGCGATTCATCCATTGGGCGATTTAACTGGGACTTTTCTCGCTAAGACTAACAAATTATGGACCGTGCTACTTGGCGGCATTGTCGTTGGATTTTTCATCTGTGCGGCGGAACCGGATTTAATTGTGTTAGCCAACCAAATTGAACAAGTCACGCAAAAAATGATGGCTAGTACCACCTTACTCATGAGCGTTTCATTGGGACTTGCGGTGATGTTAGCCATTGGTTTCTTGCGGATTTTCTATAATTTTCCGCTTTATAAATTACTACTTGGTATCTATGGACTCATTTTTCTATTAAGCATACCAACCAATCCAGCCTTTTTAGCAATGGCCTTTGATGCTTCTGGTTCAACTACGGGAGTCTTGGCTGTTCCTTTTATCTTGGCGCTATCTGTCGGGATTTCTAAACTGAAGAAAGATAGTAAAGCCTCCGAGAAAGATAGTTTCGGACTGGTGGCGATTGCTTCTAGTGGCGCAATTTTGGCCGTCTTACTTTTACACTTACTCAGTCCTAAAAACGAGCTTGCCACACCAGTCTTTGAACTTGCTAGCGATAATCAAGCCATCTGGTCGCATTTTGCTCATTTGCTTTTCCACAGTATCAAAGAAGGGACGATTTCGGTTCTCCCATTATTTCTGATTTTTGTCGTCTTGCAGCTCTTGAGTTTTAAATTGAAAAAAAGAGAAGTTTATCGGATGTTCATAGGATTTGGCTATGTGCATATTGGTTTAATCATCTTTTTACTTGGTGTTAGTGGCGGACTGATGGATATCGGCGGACTCATCGGCCATCAACTCGCTAGCTTTGATCGTAAAACTTGGATTCTAGCAGTTGGTCTTATCCTTGGGGTCGCAACTATTCTTTCAGAACCAGCCGTCTATGTACTAACCGATCAAATCGAAGACGTCACAAGTGGTTATATCCAGAAAAAAGCAATACTAGCCTTTCTTGCAGTCGGTGTGGGAGTCGCAGTCTTTCTTTCTGTCTTACGGGTACTCGTGCCGCAAATCCAACTATGGCACTATCTCTTACCGGGGTATCTCATTACTTTGGGATTAATGTTTTTCACTCCTAAAATGTTTATCGGGATGGCTTTTGACGCAGGTGGTGTGGCTACAGGACCGATGACTGCTACGTTTATTCTCGCCTTTATCCAAGGAGCTGCTGACAAAATTGAAAGTGCCAATCTGATTATCGATGGTTTCGGTATGATAGCTCTAGTTGCATTAATGCCAATTATTATGTTAGAGTTGTTAGGTGTCTTATTTAAATTGAAAAATAAACGGGAGGGAATCTGATGCAAGAGATTTATTTTATTGTCAACTGTGGTCTAGGTAGCAAATTACTCAAAAAAGCGAAAAAACTAGGCATGCGCGGGGGCACTATATTGCGTGCACATGGTACGATTGAAAATTCTCTCTTACATTTATTTGCCCTAGATGATCAACGAAAAGAAATTGTGATGATGGCTGGTCCGAGCACACTTTGCCGTGAAGTCATGCAAAAATTGGCCCAAGTCTTTCATTTTGAAAAACCGAATCATGGAATTGCCTTCTCACTACCCTTGTTCAAAGTTTGTGGGGTGAGTTGTTATCCTGATCAAGAATATCCTAAAGAAAGTGAGCAAAGCGCTATGTACCAATCTATTTTGACTATTGTAAATCGTGGAAAAGCCGAAGATGTGATTACAGCAGCCAATCATGCAGGGGCAAAAGGTGGCACCATTGTCCATGGACGAGGCGCTGGCATCCATGAAACAAGTAAATTATTTGCGATGGATATCGAACCTGAAAAAGAAGTGGTCTTAATTTTAGCCAAGGTCAATCAAGCAAAAGACATCATCCAAGCCATTCGCACCGAGCTTGAAATCGACAAACCCGGCAATGGCATCATCCTTGTACAAGAAGTCCTAGAAACGTATGGGATTTATGAATAAATATTTAGGGTCATCTTATTTTGTGAGATGGCTCTTTTTTACTAGCCACCTTCCCTAAAAACGGCTATAATTTAATTATAAAAACGTTTTCTTTTATTCGGAGGAACAATTATGAATGAAGATATCTTAAAAGAAATTGAACAAATGCGTATTGCTTGTAAGCAAAATGATGACAAACGGGATGCGAATCTACCGCTAGAAATCCCTGAAGTCACCCGTATCGATGACCTGAGTTATGGACCAGATCCAAAGTGGCATTTGCTGGATTTATATTTACCTAAAAATATACAAAAAAAGATTCCCGTCATCGTGCATATTCACGGTGGTGGCTGGGTATATGGCACAAAGGAAACTTATCAATTTTACGGCATGTCTTTAGCCAAAGAAGGATTTGCCTTTGTGAACTTTAATTATCATTTAGCGCCAGATGTTACTTTCCCGGGTATTTTAGCGGATGTCGATTTGGTCATGCACTGGCTTTGTGAACATGCTAACCAGTATCATTTAGATTTAAACAATGTCTTCTTAGCCGGAGATAGTGCGGGTGGGCAAATGGTCGAACAATACTTAGCTATTTTAACCAATGAGAGTTATCGTCAATACTTTAACTTCGAACTTCCTGATTTAACGGTTCGTGCGGCTGCCTTAAACTGCGGGGCTTACTTTATTCACCTTCCAGGCAATTTGCAAGGCGCAGTCACTGGCTACTTTACCAAAGAAGCACAAGAAAAATACCGAGAAGTGCTCAATGTCGAAAAATATCTGACTACAAATCTACCGCCATTATTTATTATGAGCAGTAACAAAGATTTTCTTTATGAACAAGCGATTCGTTTAGACGGTTACTTGATGGCCAAAGAAATTGACCATGAATTGCATATTTATGGTGATAAAAATCATCCACGCGGTCACGTCTTTCACTGTAATATCAAAGACGACATCGCCCAACAATGTAATTTAGACGAAATCAACTTTTTCAAAAAATATTTGGTAGATTAGGTGAAGAAAATGGAACAATATCTCATTATCGACGTCGGTGGTACCAATATCAAAAGTGCACTGATGACAAAGAACGGTAAAATAATCAGCAAAAAACAACTTTCTACAGCCAAGAACTTAGACGACTTTAAAGAACAAATTCTTTTATTAGTGGCAGAAGTAGCTGAAAAAATCCAGGGAATCGCCTTCAGTATTCCAGGAAAAGTCGATCCTCATAGTGCAGTAGTCTATCACGGTGGCGCACTTACTTTCATCGATGGTCTTGATTTAAAGCAACTCGTTCACACCAAGGCACCAGATGTAGCAGTAAGCGCCGAAAATGATGGTAAAGCTGGGGCCTTAGGGGAATTTTGGCAAGGCAGTCTTCAAAATCATCCAAACAGTGCCATTCTTACTTTGGGAACTGGTGTTGGTGGTGGATTAATCTTAAACGGCCAAATTTTCCGTGGCAGCCATTTTCAAGCTGGCGAATTAAGTTTTCTATATGGTGGGAAATTGGAAGATAAACCGATTTTATATGGCTTACGGGGTTCGGCAGTGAAGATGATTCATGATATTGGGAAGGCTTTAAATTTTGAAAATCCCGGCGATGGCAAGGCTGCCTTTCAAGCGATTATGAAAAAAGAGAAACAAGCTGTAACAATCTTTGAAAATTACTGTCGCGATATTGCTATTTTAATTTTGGATATGCATGCGATGCTCGATTTAACTCACTATGCGATTGGCGGTGGCATTAGCGCGCAACCCATTTTAATCGAGGAAATTAACCGTCAATATGACTTGTTGGCTGATAGTATCCTAGACCGAGGGATTAAAATCGTGAAATTATCCTTGCAACGTCCGCAAATTATCGCCGCAACACTCGGTAATGACGCGAACTTGTACGGGGCGCTGTATGGGTTAATCAACTAATAAAACTGCCAACTAGTGAAATATCATCTCGCTAGTTGGCAGTTTTTATTTTATTCTTTTTTCAAATCTTGCGCCATCTGTTGAAAAGTAATCAGATGTAGCTGTTGTTCCTGAGCAAATTTTTGGGCATCCTTTGTATACCCTGATTTTGAAAATACAAAATAAGTGCGATTCTTATGCGAGAATAAATCTTCACCTCTTTGGATTAAGACACTTAACACAGCAGCATCTACTGGGGTATTGCGCCATTTACATTAAATCAAATTTACTGAAGTATGATTCACTAACTTATGATTCAGTAACTCCACAATTTTCCTCATTTTTGCAGCAAAAAAAGACACCTCACTCACTCTTTTAACCAATAGAGTGAAGTGAGATGTCTGAATCATCACGTATTGAATTAAGCTTTGACGCTAGCTAATAGTGCATCCACTTTATCCGTATGTTCCCATGGTAAATCGACATCGGTACGACCGAAATGACCATAAGCTGCGGTTTGACGATAGATTGGACGGCGTAAATCCAACATTTCGATAATCCCTGCTGGACGTAAATCAAAGTTTTCACGCACAGCCGCAATTAATTGATCATTTGGCACTACCCCTGTACCAAATGTATTGATTGAAATAGAAACGGGTTGGGCTACCCCAATCGCATAGGCAAGTTGCACTTCACATTTCTTCGCTAATTTCGCTGCAACGATATTTTTAGCGATATAACGTGCGGCATAACTTGCGGAGCGGTCCACCTTCGTCGCGTCTTTACCAGAAAAGGCACCCCCACCATGACGGGCATAACCACCATAAGTATCCACAATAATCTTACGGCCAGTTAAACCAGCGTCGCCTTGAGGACCTCCGATAACGAAGCGGCCAGTTGGGTTGATATAAAATTTTGTTTGCTCATCTAAAAGTTCACTTGGAATTTCTGCTTTGATGACTTTTTCAATCACGTCTTGATGAATCGTTGCATTATCCACGGCTTCATCATGTTGTGTACTAATAACCACTGTGTCGATACGTAATGGTTGTTCATTTTCATCATATTCAACAGTGACTTGTGATTTCGCATCAGGACGTAAATAGCTTAACTCCCCTGATTTACGTAAAACAGCCAAACGACGAACTAAGCGGTGACTTAAAGCAATTGGTAAAGGCATCAATTCAGGTGTTTCATCTACCGCAAAACCAAACATCAAGCCTTGGTCGCCGGCACCTGTTTCGTCTTTGTCATCTTTTTTCTTTTCTCTTGCCTCTAACGCCGTATTCACCCCTTGTGCGATATCTGGTGACTGCTCATCAATCGCTACTAAAACGGCAACTGTATCTCCATCGAATCCAAATTTTGCACGCGTATAGCCAATTTCGTTAATCGTTTTTCGTACGACTTTTTGAATATCCACATATGCCGTTGTTGAAATTTCACCAAAAACTAAGACTAGCCCAGTTGTTACGGAAGTTTCACAAGCAACACGCGCCATTGGATCCTTTTCTAAAATTGCATCTAAAATCGCATCACTAATTTGGTCCGCGACTTTATCCGGATGTCCTTCAGAAACAGACTCTGAAGTAAATAAATGTTTTTCTACCATGAAGTATTCCCCCTAAAATTATTCGGTTACAAGGCATCTTCGCAAAGAGGCGAATCCTTTCGGGAACTTGCAACGATAGTATTATAGCAGATTTACCCTAAAAGGAAAGCACTTTTTTCAAATTGTAATCAAACTGTGATAGATGGAAATAATCACTGATAACAGGAAAAGACCAAGCAAACCTAATTATCTGCTTGGTCTTTTTTGCAATGAAAATGAAGTTTATGATTATTGTGCTTTGACGAATGCTGCGGCTTGTTGTCCAGCTTGACGACCGAAAATCACGATATCTGCTACTGAGTTACCGCCGATTCGGTTATCACCATGTAAGCCACCTACTAATTCACCAGCCACATATAATCCTTTAATTGGTTGGTTATCTTTATTTAACACTTCAGTATTGGTGTTAATCTTCACCCCACCCATTGAGTAGTGGACACCTGGGGCAATTTGAATCGCATAGTAATTAGGTGTAGATAAAGTATGCTCCATCGCTGTTGTACGGTTAAATTCACTATCTTGTTTGCTTTCAACCGCCTTATTCCAGTTTGCAACAGCTTTTTCTAAGTTAGCTTTTGGTACTTTGATCGTTTTCGCTAAATCAGCCACCGTCTTGCCTTCTTTGACATAACCTTGTTTCGCATAGAATTCAATCGCAGTTGCTCGGCTTCTTACACCTTGGTCAAAGATAAGATAAGCACGTTTTTTCGGTAAGGCATTGATTGCTGCGGAAACTTTATCACGCGTATCCATTTCATTAACGAAACGATTTCCTTCATCATCAACTAAAATCGCACCTTCACCACGTACTGCTTCTCCAATCAAGATTCCTTTTTCTTGTTGGACAGTTGGGTGGATTTGCACTTTATCCATATCAATGATTTGACCGCCAAGTTTTTCTACTAAAGCAATTCCATCACCCGTTGTACCTTTAGAGTTGGTTGTCACATAATCTTTCAAATCAGGTCGATATTTAGCTAAAATTTCTTTACTTGCACCATATCCACCGGTTGTCACGATAACGGCTTTAGCTTTGATATTTTTTGCTTTTTCGCCTTGAATTTGAACTTTCACTCCATCAACCACACCATTGTCCGTATGAATGTCTTTTACATCCGCATTCACAAAGATTGGAATTTTACGTTCAGCGACATTGCGTTCCAAACCTTTTACTAGATAACCACCGATTGCTGAACCATCTGTTGGACGATGCGTACGTTTCACACTCATCCCACCGGTAATTGTTAAGTTATCTAATTTGATGCCATTTTGGTCTAACCAATCAATGGCTTCAGCAGAATGGTCAACAAAATAACGCAATAATTCTTTATCGTTAGTCCCTTTTCCACCTTTAAGCGTTTCTTCATAAAAAGCATCTGTCGTATCGTTAATTCCTTGGGCTTTTTGGAATTTTGAACCCGCTGCATTCATTCCACTTGATGATTTTGATGTGTTTCCGCCTGCAACCGGCATTTTTTCAAAGATAACCGGATTTAAACCAGCATCCTTGGCTTCAATCGCTGCGGTCATTCCTGCACCACCCGCGCCAACAATAATCACATCGTAACTATCCTTTAATTCTTTCGGATCTGTGTAACCATTTTTAGAAGCACTTGAAGTTACTTGTGAGCTTTGTGTTGTCGTGCTCTTTGTTTGCGTGCTTTTTCCTGAGTTACATGCTGTTAAAAGTAAGGCTGAACATGCTAATAAGCTAATTGAAAGCCACTTTTTCATTGAGATTTCCCCCTTCATCTTTTTGCGCTATCTTTCACAAATATCTCGACAGCACAACTATCCTTAGTTTAACGGTTACAAGTATATTCGGGAAGTTTTTTTAATTAATTTAAGTACGTTGCTGCTTATGTTATACTAATGAGGAAATGGGAGGTAAACATGAAGAAAGGAATTCGCTTATTTACGCTTTTATCACTGACTTTTATCGGGGTGATTCTAGTTTTAGCTACGAGTTTTTATCTATTTTTAATGCGCGATGTCACCAAGCAAACTCAAACGCAACAAATCGACAATCTCACTACGCTTGGTCACGAACTCGCTAAACAAGAGGATATCATTTCAGCCTTAGAACAAAAACAAGCCCCACTACCTTTGCAGCGAAAATTGTTACAAATCACGAAAAATCACCATCTCGATTTCATTGTTTTAATGGATAATCATAGCATTCGCCTCACGCACCCTAATCCAGATAAAATTGGACAAAGTTTTGAAGGGGGCGACGAAAAACAAGCCTTACAGGGAAAAGTCACTCATTCTATCAGTAAGGGTTCTCTAGGGCGGTCGTTACGCGTCTTTGTACCTGTGAAGTATCAAGGTAAGCAAATCGGTGTCATCGCACTGGGCATTAAGTTGGTTAGTTTAAAACAAATGGTTCGCCAAACGCTACATGATTATCAATGGAGTCTTTTGCTGAGTCTATTAATTGGTCTGGGAGTGGCTTTTGGATTGGCCTATCATCTCAAGGGACAGCTACACAATCTTGAGCCTAAAGAAATTGCCCGCCTTTTGGAAGAACGCAACGCCATGATTAATGAAACCAAAGATATAGTCTTAGTTCTTGATTTGAATCAAAATATTTTACTAGCCAATCATCAAGCTGAACGTTTAGCACAACAACTCGGATTATTCGAGCAAAGTTTAGTCGGACATCCCTGGACGGACTTGATTCAAGAGTCCACGCAACTTGATTTCCATAAGCGTCAAGAACAATATTATCAGCAAAACGGACAAGCCTACTTTGTTTCGGTTGCACCAATTGAAGTGAAAGGTAAGTTGGTCGGGCATTTGGTTGTACTAAAAAATGCGACCGAAACCCTATTTTTGGCGCATCAACTGCAATCGACGCAGCAATTTGCAAAAACCTTGCAAACCCATACCCATGATTATCTCAACCAAATGCATATTTTATACGGCTTAACAGAACTGGGCGAATATGAGCAGTTGAAAGATTTTCTAGCACAACAATTAGACATGACTCAGGCTTTTAGCGAAAAAGTCAGCTTATTGGTGAAAAATCCGATATTAGCAAGCTTTTTAGTAGATTGGCAGCAACAACTTCTTGAAGCTAAAGTTGCGAGTGAGTTTGATATCTTGGGGGAGATTGTAGCATTTAATGAGAGTCAAACCATGATGAATCTCTTGAAAATCTATCGCTACCCACAGCAAATCTTCAGTCAAAATTACCCTGAGAAGTTAGCGGTACAATTACAAGAGGACGCACAAAAACTAATCCTTACCTTAATGATTCAAGCTAGTGCGCAAAAGCTTGAAGATTATCAAAACAAATTAAGTGAAGCATTTTTCAAACAAATCCTAAATGAAGAACACACCCAGATGCAATTACATCGCGAAGATACTCACTTGGAGATGCAATTTATAACAGAAAAGAGGATTATATGAAGATACTAATGATTGAAGATGAGCCCTTGATTCAGCGTATTCATCAAGGCTATTTACACAAAATCGACGCGACGTTTCAAATAGTGGGCGGCAAAGACTTAGATGAAGCACGGCAATATTTAAAGAACGATGATATCGACCTGATTTTACTAGATATTCATCTAAATGGGACGCATGGATTAGATTTGCTTAGTGAAATCGATGGGCTCAAAAAGGTTCCAGATGTGATTATTATTAGTGCAGCAACTCAGAGCCAATTCGCCCAACAAGCCTTGCAAGCTGGCGTGATTGATTATCTAATTAAACCCTTTACCTTCGAGCGATTCCAACAAGCAATTCTGAAATGGCAACAAAAACGAAGCATGCTCCAACAAGAATTTATCGACCAAGCTAGTCTAGATGCACTTTTCCAGCCTGCCGTAACGAGTCAAACTACTATTGAAATCGAAAAAGGCTTGAGCAAAGATACCTTAATCCAGATTCTCAATCATCTAAAAAATCGCCAAACAAGCTTTACTATTCAGGAATTGGCTAGTGAATTATCGCTCTCTCATGTCTCAATTCGTAAATATATCCAATTTCTCGAGCAACATCAAATCCTGACCAGCGAAACCATCTATCTCAAAGTGGGACGACCTTATCAACGCTATCACTTGCAAGAAAGTCAAATTCCCACTTTTCTCAACAAACTAGAAATGTGAAAAGAGCACGCTCATGATAAACGTGCTCTTTTTTTAGATAATCACCGGACCATATAAGTGTAGATTAGGTTTAACCACTTCCTCATGCCATTTTCTAAAGGCTAACCAATCTTGCTTTTCCTCATCTGATAATTCTAAGGTTGATAAGCCAATTAATAGACTCGCTTGTTGATAAAAACGTTCAAAGGAAATATAGTAGCGATTATCTACTTTTCCTTGTTGCTTCACTTGTTTTAAACAATCCTTTAAACTTTCAGAAAACTTGATTTCATCACTTGTCTGCAACAAACGATGACTAAAAGCTTTTTGCAATGCTTCAAGATAACGAATACCTAATTTCATTTCAGACATTTCATTGCCTCATTTCTATTTCATTACCAACAGCTAGGTAATAGAAAACTAATCCCTAGCAAGAACATCAAAACCACAAACATCAAGCCCTGGGGAATCCCCAATGGTAAGGCTATAGCTACTTCTTGTCTTTGTCCATTCTTTTCCAGACAAATTGCTTTTGACACGAAATAAGCTTCATACATCCCAAGGGCCAATAAGATATATGCAAAAAAATGCATGACGCTCACTTCTTTCATTTTCTCTTAGCTAAAGTATAACACGCTTCGTATCGAGTTTCCTTCAGTCCCCAGATGGATTTTCTTTCTTATTGAATTTTCTACCATTGGATTTCTCACTTTTTATTTTCAATCATTCCTGACAACCTACAATCTGCTAACATCATTCCATTTTTAATACTAAACAGCGTTCAAAAGTTGTGATTTTCCGAGAGTCAAATTTAAAATCATTAGCACCTCATACTCAATTTCAGGTTGATTTTTTAAAAACCTTTGAACGCACAACAGTATAAGAAACTATTTGTAAACCGCTTACTTTTTGAAGGGTAAAAAAATAGAAGTGATACAACCATCACTTCCAATGCATGATCCGTACGGGATTCGAACCCGTGTTACCGCCGTGAAAGGGCGGTGTCTTAACCACTTGACCAACGGACCAATATATTACGGAGAAGGAGGGATTTGAACCCTCGCGCCAGTTTCCCGACCTACACCCTTAGCAGGGGCGCCTCTTCAGCCACTTGAGTACTTCCCCAATACCAATTATGTATGGTAATTGATATGAAATGGGCCTAAATGGACTCGAACCATCGACCTCACGCTTATCAGGCGTGCGCTCTAACCAGCTGAGCTATAGGCCCATAATAAAACTAAAGCGGGTGACGAGAATCGAACTCGCGACAACAGCTTGGAAGGCTGTAGTTTTACCACTAAACTACACCCGCATGGCGGTCCCGACGGGATTTGAACCCGCGATCTCCTGCGTGACAGGCAGGCATGTTAACCCCTACACCACGGAACCCTCATTTAGTTTTAATTGCGGGAGCAGGATTTGAACCTACGACCTTCGGGTTATGAGCCCGACGAGCTACCAGACTGCTCCATCCCGCGATAATATGAAAGGAGGATAAGGGATTCGAACCCTTGCACGGTTTTACCCGCCTGACGGTTTTCAAGACCGTTCCCTTCAGCCGGACTTGGGTAATCCTCCAAAAAATATGATCCGTACGGGATTCGAACCCGTGTTACCGCCGTGAAAGGGCGGTGTCTTAACCACTTGACCAACGGACCAAGAAAAATGGGCCTAAATGGACTCGAACCATCGACCTCACGCTTATCAGGCGTGCGCTCTAACCAGCTGAGCTATAGGCCCATAATAAAACTAAAGCGGGTGACGAGAATCGAACTCGCGACAACAGCTTGGAAGGCTGTAGTTTTACCACTAAACTACACCCGCAAATGGCGCGGGACAGAATCGAACTGCCGACACATGGAGCTTCAATCCATTGCTCTACCAACTGAGCTACCGAGCCATACGGTCCCGACGGGATTTGAACCCGCGATCTCCTGCGTGACAGGCAGGCATGTTAA
>SAMEA3387512__coassemble_1402_pt1 | contig 17897 bp, 37 predicted proteins | sample SAMEA3387512__metabat2_high_PE_013 | metagenome-assembled genome bin SAMEA3387512 (sample SAMEA3387512) | Felis catus | biome: Faeces | place: United Kingdom | collected 2012 | reverse complement strand
TGTTGAAATATCAATACTTTTAAGTGAGATTTAGATAAAACTTTTTGAATTAACATTTTTAATTTGGAGGGATTTTTATGTTTCGTTCTAAATCAATCAAATCTGTTTTTACCGTTTTGTTAGCTTTATTAGGAATCACCTTTTTTGCCAACCAAAGTGTTAAAGCTGATGAATATGCAGACACATCCAAGCAAACAACAATCGCACCTAACCCCTATAGTCAAGAACAAGTTGATAAAATTGCGAATACGCTAAAGTTTTATCTTGAAGATGTAGGTTATTTTGATACACAAAAAGGAAAATATATTGTAAAAGACTTTGCTTCACTTAGAGAAAAAGCCGTAACTGAAAGTGAAGAACAAGAATTCGCTCGTATTGTTTTTTATAATTATGCAATGGCGGGTATGAATAAAGACTTAGTTAAATATGCTTATTGTGTAGCTATTAATTCACTTCCGTTTGGTGGCATTATTTGGGATGTTATGCAACGAGAAAATGTTGTACAAACCTTTATTAATGCTCTAAAAAGTAAAAATTATAATATGGCTGTTAAACTGTTGTTAGATAAAGCAAGAAAAACAATTTCCTCTAAAGATTTTGCCAAATTAAATGCTATTTCAATTGTAGGTAGTATTGCACTTAATGCCATTTCTTGTTGGGGATACTGATAATCAAAAAGTCAAAGTAATTATATAGAAAGTAGCTGATAGGAATGTCTAAAGATTTGTATAGAAGTGTCGATGATGATCTTAACCAAGAAGTAATAAATTTTATGCACTATTTAGAAATTGAAGCGAAGAATAACTACTTTATTTGTCTTAGCAACGGTAATGGATATTTATTTCGTAAATTCGATGACCTATTTATGCCAGTTCTTACTTCTGGTTATGATACTTCACTTCTATCTTTAGCAAAACGATTCTATCTTATCGTATGTACACCAAATGAGATAATTATAAAAAAAATAAGTACTTTGCTAAATGTAGAAATTAAACCTACTGAATACGATATTAATCTTTTTCGTATTTCTAAAAAAGATATTCTCTTATTTGAAGTAAAAGAGCGAAAATGGGGCTTATTTGGTAAATTGGGGACTGATGGATATGAAATAAATATAAAAACTAAATGTAAAACTTTCCATTTCTATACTACCAATTTAGAAGACAGTACTTTTTCCGGAAGAAATTTTACTTATTTAATGAAACACGACTTTTTTGATTTAATTACACCAAAATAACCAGCTATTAGAGGTCGCCTATAAATCTAAGTATAGACGATCTCTTTTTTCAACATTTTACATCATTAGTATCCTTAATGCTTTTGTGAATGTCTAGATTTTGCTTCTTTATATAGATCATAAATATCTTTTGCAGTAGTATAAAATGTGTATATCATCACACCTAGTATAATTATTCCTGCAATTGAAAAAATTGAATTAACAGATTTTATTGATAGGATTTTAGAATGAAACGAATGAGCTTCTGGCTTGAATAAAACTAAGGCTACTCCTCCTAGAATACAAGCAAAATTCATGATATTAAGATCAAATATAATATTTTTCATCTTATGATTTAAATCTGCGTATAATCCTATCTTTTCTCTAATCTTAATATAGCCCTTAAAAAACAAGTATAATAAGTATATTGATAAACCAATAATAACAACAATCATACTTACTTTTGATGGTATACCATCGAAATCGTCGAAATCGAATAATACTAACTGAAGGACACTTAATATCCATAGCCAAAATAAAAATTCTTTAGCAACTTCTTTGATTTTTTTAATTTCAACCTTTGTTTTCATTTTTTCTAAAAATTTATTCATAGGTTACTCTCACTTTCATAAGTATATTTATCCCAAGCATTTTTTTACTTGGGATTTTTTATCGACTTCTACCTTCTCGTCTTTCCTCACGTTTTTCTTCCTCTTCTTCTCGTCTATCTGAACGAACCTTCGCCATTAAAGCTTCATAATTTCTGTTCTTACCTGCATTTAGTGCATGGACTAATCCTCTTAAATAATTAGAGGAAAGTTTAGTAGGTAACTTCTTCTGAGTAAGGCTTTGTACTAATTCTTTCCGAGAATAGGAATGATGCACACCCATTCTTGCTTCTTGATGAAAGAATCGTCCTCCTTGAAACTGTTCTTCAAATTCTCTTCCTTCGATTTTGGCATACAATTTCTTTAATTCATTAAAGAGTCTGCCGTTTTCTGCTCGTAACTTAGAATCGTCTATTACCTTAAGCGTATCATTATTATCACAAATTCTACCTTTCGTTTTTAGAATCTGCTTTTGTAAATCAATAAATTCTAAGTATGCGCTCTTTCCCATTGCAGGAAGTAACAATTGAAAAATGGCTTCGTCTTGTACCTGCTCAGCAAACTTTTCTTCTTGATCTAACTCAATGAGCCTTTGCTGAAGATATTTTTGTGTCACTTCATTGATTGGAATTTGGACCACGCTTTTATATTTTTTACTTAATTCATGCTTTTGTGCTATTTGTTGATCATTCAAGGTAAAATTTGGAACTTTTTGTAATCGGATAAGCGTCAATCGTTCTTGAAACTCTTTTGTCTTCCAATTGACAAATCCTTGATCACTTGCAAGAGGATTTACTTTAGACAGATTGGATAGTCCTTGTTGGAGAAGTTTTTCTTGTTGCTCCAATCCTTTTAGTTTCAAGGCGTATTTATAAGCTCCTAGCTCTGCTTTTATTCCTTCATCCTCTGGATTATATTGCTTTAAAAATTCAATATAATCAATAATATCTTCTTCATCCATTTGTAGGATTTGACTCGCAGAAGGTCGCTTAGGGGCAACAAGTTGTACTTGTGATAATTCATAGTAATCTACTTCTTCAAATATAGGCATTCCATTTTCGTCTTTTCCTACATTTAATAGTAGTGGAACAGGCTTAGCATCTGGTTTTATTCGATATCCTAGCTTTTCCCATGATTTCTTTTGATGTACGGCCACTGCATCAGGAAAGACTGCAAGAATTCGCTCTTGATTTCCTTTTGAAAAATTAGCAATATTACTTTCTGCCTTGGGTGGATGATCCCTTAGATAGCGTAAAATCTGATTACCTATGCGTTCTTCTAAGTCCTTCATTCTCTTTTCTAAAGCCACAGATAATTGAGAGCCTTTCGTAAATGCAGTTGTATGTGCCTCTTTTCCATCAACCTTTCGCATTTTTTCGTATGCTCGATTCTTTTCTACCGCTTGATAGGCATTTTCATATTCCTTCAATAAGTTTATATTTGCTTCTTGAAACTGAGTGTATAAATCTTTCCCATCGTTTTTGAAATAATTCTCCATAAACTTTTTGAGAAAGAATTTACTTTGTTGCATATTAACTGCGTTTGAACCATATCGCCATTTCGTATTCTCTGGTAAATGATTGTAGACTTGCTGAAGGTAGAATTGAGCTAATTGGTTCTTTGGATTTTCCAACAAGTCTTTTTGTGTGGATCCTGATAATAAATCTGTCCGAAGGTTTGCGATTTTTTGCTTTTCAAGCACTAATCTAGTTTTGTGATCTGCAGATAATAATTGATTGTATACTTTGCTTTTCATTGCTTTAATAGTCTTCTGAGAAAAATGGCCCTTATACTCCCATTGTTGTCTAGGGGCATAGAATACTTTTGAACGATTGGATTCAATTTCAGATATCCCAATATGAATATGGATATTATCCGTATTATGATGTATGTCTCCCCACCAAAAAGCAGATTCTTGTATGCCTTCTCTTTCTAAAATGTCTGGCATAGCAGATCGTACTGCCTCTTTTAACAAATCTTGATTTACGGTTTGTTTCTCTTTATCATATAGACCTTCTTTTTCTAGAAAATCATTATCAAAAGACAGTACTCCTTTCCACATTGGCGAGCCATTTTGATAGGCTTGATCTAGTTTACCCTTAATCTTTGGGACTTCTGACTTTGGCGCATTATTATATGTTTCATTGAACAATGGAGTCCGCTCATCAGTAATCTCCTCTTCTTCTGACATTTTCGTTGCATAAGTACGGTTCATGTATTCAACATATTCTTTGAAGGAAAAAGTTTGCTCTGGGACTAGCTCTGCTATCATATCAAAAAAAGCATCATCTACATCATCTGACTTGAGCAATTTCTCTCTTCCTTCTAAATAAAGTTCTCGTCTTTTAAGATAACCTTGATAGTCATCCTCGGTTACTTCAATATTAAATTTTTCAATTTCTGTGGAAGCCGTTTGTTCTGATTCCATTGAAGTCGCTTCTTTACGTTGCATATAATCTACGTACTCTTTAAAGGTTAGTGTTTTTCCTGATTGTGGAAGTGTATATTCTAAAATAAAGACAATTGATGGGACTGTTTTTCCTTGTTTGGTTGCCATGAATTATTCCCCTCCTGCCATTTTTTTAGATTGGATGCTCGATCTAATATGGATCTACCTCTTTCCCTTTCTTTTTCGACAGAATCTGGGAAGAAAAAGAAATCAGGTTGTAGTGAAACTGTCGCTTTTGAAAAATAAGTTGGTACATTCATTTGATTATAATCACTTTGCCGATAATTATTTCGAATGACACTTTCAGAATAACCTGACATCTTTGCTACTTGGTTACTATTAAATCCTAGACTAAGTAAAAAAGTAATCTCTTGTTTGATTCGTTCTTTCTCTGCTTCAGTTTCTGCATAGGATTTTCTTTCATCTTTTTGGAGTTCTTTGATTAAAGCTTTCTGATACTCAAGATAGACTTTACGCATTTCTTTTATCTTTTCTTGCATGAAAAAATCATAAGGGTTATTTGTTTTATCCGATATTAAATCTTCCACTTCATCGAAAAAGGTCATTGTGCGATTATCGAACGCCCCTAAATCTGCAAATGGATCTAAAATGTTACCTATTTTGCTTGATAAAGCCATTAATTGCGAATAATAATATTTACTACTTTTCATAGAAGTCTCCTAAACTTTTTTATTTGGTTTGGAGTAGCTCAGACAGTTCTATTTCTTTTCTTGGAGGGTTAATTAGTTTTATTTCTGTTTCTTGAATGTTTTCTGACTTTCCTTGTAGCAATTTCTTTAGAGATAATAGAGTCTAGAGCATCTAAAACTTCCTTTTGTTCTTCTTCCATGCCATTGGCGGATAATTCTCTTAACTTTGTCATCGACCACTGTGGATCCTTCTCTAGTAAAATTTCTAAAATCAAATAAAACATTCTATCTGATAAATTTTGAAGATAGGTCAATTTACCTTTCATCACTTTTAATTCTTCTTGAATTGTTTCTAGTTGGTTTTCTATCTTTGTCGTCATTGTTCAGTCTTAATCCTTAATGTCAATGTATCGTTTAATCAAATCTAACTGCGGACTGTCATCATTAATTTTTCCTGAAATATTATCTAAGGTATTAATATCATATGTGGAATCAGTAACTTTTGAGAAGGTAGCTAATGAAGAGTACATACCTAGCTCGCTATAAATTTTCAGTTTTCTAATTTCTTTCATTAGTGTCTGAAACTCATCTTTAGACCCATTCTCTTCTGCAATTAATTCTTTTTTACGATTTATATAATTCGTATTGTTTCCATTTTCAATAAACAAAAAATGAAAAGCGTTAATGATTTCTACAACTACCTTTGATTTAGTATGCGCATCAAATGCAAGAATACTTTCATTGTTGAGAAAATACTTTTGAATATCATTTAGCATCTCTGCATCTTTTTCATTTAGATAAATAGTTTGTCTCACAATAATCACTCCTTGAATTTTTCAATTGAACACTCTAATACACGTGTTAATTTTAAATTTTTAACTTCTCCATCGTTTACTTCATCGACACACATCATTTTCATAGCTTCAATGGTAGCAATGTAAATAAATGGTGGACGCCCAATCAACGCTCCAACAACTTCGCTACCATCTTTCATTGATTTAGCCTTATACAAATATTGATACATTCTGATTCACTTCATTTCATTAATTTGATACTTTTGAATTCCCCGTTAAATAATCAATTGTGTAATTTGGTTGTATGTTAAAAATATAAACACTAAATTTAATTGATTGATCTTCAATACTTTGTGCTTGCATCCAAACTCCACTACAGACCATATCTACTCCTTTAAAAATCGGAGTCACTTGATAACGTACATGATGATTGGTGGTTCGAATATATTCGGCCACTTTATTTTCAAAATAGACCATTGAATTTTCTGGGTGTTCGAAATTAGCATTTAATGCACGAGTACCTGTAAATAAATTTTTAGGATTATCATTTTGTCCTGTAAGCTGAAATCCAATTAAATGACTTCTATTGTATAGATAATCTTGTTTAGCATTAAAGACAATTTTTTTATTTTTCCATCCTGTTGGTTTCACATGTGCAATAGATTTTCTCTCTTCTGTTGGCATAGCACTTTTACTTAAAAGTGCATTAGCAACTCCGACACGGTTTAATAAATCTAAATTGGAATATTCTTCCCAATAATCTGGATTCGAAGGAATAGTTAAATCCGAATTTGAAAATACAGGTTGATTGCCATTAACCTCTATGACTTGTTGATCTTCAAAGGTAAATTCTTTTAACGATTGAATAATTTCTTTTTGTTTCTTCTGAATTTCTTGTTTTTCTGAATCATTGGTTACTGAAGGTTGAGTTGATTTCACATTTGGAATGCTGGATCCTTTAAAACCTAACTGACTCACAATATCTTGTGAAGCAAAAAAATTCCAAATTGTCGTTCGAATATTTGGTTGTACCAATAAAATTAGTGATACGATAATCGCAACTGCTAGAAACTTTCCTTTCTTCATAATGACTACCTCACGTTTTTCATTGAATACTCAAGTAACTCAAGCCATAACATAATTGATTGGCCATATTGGTCTATCTGATTCTTTAATCCAATTTCCGTTACTTGAAGTTTGACCATGTTTTCGTTTATTTCTTTTTGTAATTCTTTTAGCTCTAACAATTCATCTGCAAACTCATTGTGTAAATAATTTAAACTTTCGTTATCGATAATCGTTTTGAATTGCGACAGTAAAAACTGATTTAGGTTAGGATAGTTTAAACGTTCTGCTAATTTTTTTAGCTGTTCGTACTCATGTGACGAAATATTTCTTATTCGAATTTCTTTCATTTCCATTTCTCCAATCCTCCATTTTTAAAATATCTTCGTCATTTACATAATAAGCAAGTTGCTTTTTATAAGAACGAAACATGTCAGATGCCTCTTTTGAAAGATTTTCTACATTTGCAATTGATTGTTGAACAAGTATTAAAAGTGCTTTTTGTGTTTCAATCATTTCTGCTAAAACATTTTGAAAATATTGTTTGACTCCAATCATCTGTTCATCTTCAATCGCTTGATTGAGAATGGACAAGATATATTTATTTGTCGATGCATATCCTTTCTTTTGAGCTAAATTTGCAAGTTGTTCTACTTGTGTTTTTGATAAACCTCTAATTTTGATTTCCTCTTTTTTCATAGAAATTCCCACCAATCATTTAATTAATATCTGTTCTTTTATAAAGTATGCTATTTGTAATACATATCTAAAATTAGGTGTATTACATTTCGCATACATGATTTCTGACTACCTAAAGGGTCTATTCTATAGCGTATTACTTTTGTATGCTTTTGAACCATAAATTAGGCTTGCCGAGAAAATTTGTCCCCATGGGAAACGGCGGTACTACCGCCTCCACGCATCAAGCGTGGACAGTTTCCCTTATGCTCTTTTCCGAATCTAAGCCAATAAGTAGAGATTTATCCATGGAGCAATGTACCCCACAGACAACCTCTATTATTGTTATAAAAGTTTGCTAATAATTTAATTGCTGAATTTACTCAAAACTTCCAAATCCAACTGGTTCTTCATAATTGTTTTGTTCGGTTACGGTATCTTCAACTTTTTCAATTTCTTCATTGGTAGCATTATTAGATAGGTTAGCTTCTAAATCTTCGAATTCTAACTTCTGATATTCTAAAATTTCATCATAAGACATTTCGGGATTCTCTAATCTACGAAGTTTGACATAATTTTTTGCAATTTGAAGTAAAAGTTTGTTTTCTTCTTTCTCTTTTGCTTTACGCAACTTTGCTAATTTCTTTTCTGCCTTTTCGATATCTTTTGTATACTTTTCAAATTTTGCCATAATAGTTTCTCTCCTTTATATTTATGGAACCATAGTTCCTTTTTATTTTTTTATTTCGACTTCTACAGGTTTTTGAAAATCAAAAACACCATTTTGAACATCCTCTTTTTTCAACTGAATAACTTCTATCTTTTCTTTCACTTTATCGATATTATTTTTCGCTTGATCAATCTGCAAATGCTTATTTTGAATATTTGCGTTTAACGTATCGATATCATTTAAGTTTTTCACACGTTCATCACTTGTTAAATATTGATTTTCGCTTTGTAATTTTTCTTTTGTTTGCTCATCTTCTTCAATAGACTTTTCTAATTGTGAAATAGCATTTTTCAACTTGTGTACCTGTTTATTTTGAAAGACTAATTCATTATCTAGCTGTTGAATTGCAAATTCTTGTTGCGTTAAATCTTGTAGTTTTTTGTGTTTTAAAGCCTTTGATTTTTGATAGATCATAAATTGCAAAATATTTGCGTCTTCATTTTTAGAAGTTGAGTCACTCGTCTCTTCATCGTTTATGTTGATATCTAATTGATTCACATCAACAGTTTTATTTTCTATTTCAATAGCGATTGCTTCAAAATCACTAGGTAAATTTTTAACCAATACAGAAATCTTTTCATCTATAATCGGAATCACTTCCATCTTTGCAAGTACTTCTTTGTTCTTTGCATAGATTTTCCATTTTAATTTTTTTGGATCAATTCCCGTATCTAATCCGTTGATTTGATTTTTAGTTGTAAAATCTAATCTCAAAATACCATTGCTCTCAGAAAAAATTTGTTTAGTTAGTGTAATCTCTCCTGTTCTATTTTCAAATTGTTGTGAGAGCGTCTGTTGTTGATTTGCTTGCATAGGAGCTGGACGAGGTGCAGTTAAACCACTAACAAATAAACAGAGCCATAACGAAAGTAAAGTTAGAAAAGTATATAATTTCCTTTTGATTGGATAGGTAGAAAAATACTCTGTCAACCTTACAAAAATATTTTTTCTCATGGAGTATATTCCTCCTCTCTTTTGCATCTAATTACAAATTCTGATACCGCATCTCTTAAAATTTGAACCTTTGATTGAATTTGTCTTGTTGCATTAATAGAAAAGACATTTTCAACTTCATCAAACCTACAAGAAAAATCATTTGCTACTTCTTGAGCAATAGATATTTTTCTTGAGTGTGCTAAATTAAATTTCTCTGATTGCTGGATTGCCCATCCTGCATCATCAATCTGATCTGCAAAATGATTAAATATTTGTGGATTCTCATCATGGAAAACAATGTATTGAATAGGTATCATGTATTGAGAAGCAAAATTAATTTCTTCCTTCATTCCCTCAGAAAAAATTTTTCCGAATACCCATAGCTGATCACATTTTTTTAAAATTTCCATATTCATTTGAATAGCACGATTTCTCTCTTCTGGAATATCATCATTTAAAAATTGTGGAAATAATAAATGTGGTGCAATCGGTGTATGTCCTGCATCTACTACATATTTTGAATAGTTTCTCACTTTAGCAACATTCAATTCTATCTGTCCGCTATAAGGGGAGCATACATAAATTAACATGCTTCTTCTCCTTTCTTTTCTTAAAGTGTAAACTAATTTTTGAAAAAAGTAGTTTTAAGTAAAGATAAACAACTTTACTTATCTGTTAGAACTTTCAATCGTAATCATTAAAATCTACAAACAGAATATTTTCGCTTATTCCATATTTCACACATAAATAATGTCCTTTAAAAAGGATAGAAAAAAATAAAAGATAATATGTATCGACTTTCATTGATATTTCCTCTCTATTTTTTCAGATATTAAAGATCATGAAGATGCTGACAATGTATCCTATCGTAATTACTTCTTTTAAATCTTCTTCTGTTTTCTCTATCTTTAATTCTCTTCCTATATATTTCTCATTCATACAGTGTTGATAATAAAACCATAGATATATTAAACAAATAGTTGTAAAACTAATCATATCTATAAGCATTTTAATTCCTCTTTTCTTTTATGTAGTTATTGATATATTATTAAAGTAAGTTTTAACATTAAGGAGTTATTTATATTGTCATACATTTGCTATATTTTGAATATCGTCTTATATACTGTTTTTATAGACAATTCTATATATACTTTTTGGGCAAATTTCCATTTCAAATCTATGAAATTCAAGGATAGAATTGTAATGAAATATAAATACTATTATGCTCATATGAAGGTTTCTGTATTAAATTTAATTTTATCAATCATTACATTTTCTTTTCTTATAGTGACTATCGATATGAATTTTTTCTCTCCATTTTTAGGAGGAAATAAATTCAGTACATCTTACTTTGCTGTACTTTTATTAACAGTATTTATATTTTTTGTTGGATCAAAAACAGCAATTCATCTATCAAAAATATTTCGTTCTAAAAAACTTTTTAAGTTTAAAATAAAAAGTTAATGTTAAGTAAAGTACAGTATAAAAGACAAAGTATTTAATAAACAATTGATTTCCTATGGAAACTACTATTAGAAACTTAATTAGAATAATCCCCCAAAAGAGTCGTATACTATATTTTTGAATGTACGGATAATCTTCACTAATTTTTTTCACTTCCAGTAAAAAAATCGATAAATAAAAGAAAATTAGTTCGATTAATAGATAGAGTAAGGTGTAAAGATAGCTATATTTTTCAAAAACAATAAATATCATCATTTCCTCCAGTCAAAGATAGTAAGATTTAGATGTTTCTCTACTTTTTACTATCTTTTATTTTTTTCTTTCGCATTTTTGGAATAGTCAACATGTCCTGTTTTAACATAGTTCTTTTTTGTTGCTTTTGATAGATTCTATTCCAACGTGCTTGTGATTTTGCCATATGCATCCTCCTTAAAAGTTTAAAAACCAATCAAAATTTTGTGAAATTTTTGCTTTATTCAATGCTTCTTGCGCTGTTTTATATAAATCACTACTCGGGCTAATCGTATAATAATTCCCACTTCCATCTGGCGCTTCAATCAAATAAATCATGGTAGATAACTGTCCATCATCTTGAAGATAGAAATAAATGTCTAGATGAGTATTTAGTTGAAATTGTTTTCCCATACATAGACAAATTTTAGCATCTTCCGCTTTTTGTTTTTCTAAACTTTCAACCTTTATCACGGATTCTAACTCTGATTCTGATATCTTTTGGAACCCATAGTGTTCTTCTAACCTTGTAGCTTGCCCTCTAGTAAATCTTTTAGCTTCTAGGTAGTCATCGGTTAGCCTTTTACTAAAAAAGCCAATATGAGCGATATATGCCCCTTTATCTAACAATAAATATCTTGAATGCTTCATCGTTTTTCTTCCTCTCATTTGAAATAAAGTGTATTAAACATAGTTATTGCTTGGATCAATCTGGTAACCCCTGTTTCCTTATCCTCATTGTCTTTTAGGCGATAAATAAACTCTTTCTCAGCTTGATAAAACTCACAGAAAAATCTTTCACAACATCTTATTGCGAGTTCTTCTGTTTGTGGGGTTTCTTCGTAAACTTCATGATAAGTCCATCCATCATCAGATATAATTTTTTCATCTGGTAAATACCAAAATGCCATCATGTCATTTAATTCATCAAGCGCATCTGTTTGAATAACTTCAACATTCATCTTTTGCTACTCCTCTTTCTTTATTTAAAAATACTTCTGATTCGATATTCAGAAGCTAATTTATTTACATAATAATGTAGCTGAGCAATGGTCATCTGGTAGGTTCTACCAAATTTTTCAAGGATTTTTTGAAGTTCTTTTTCTAAAAAAGCAGTTTCTTTTTGATTAAACTGTCTCCAACGCTTTTGTTTATCAAAATTTAAATCAAAGTACCATTCAAGCGCTTCTGTTATTGGATTTTCAAATGGTTTGTCTTTTCCTAAAGCAATTTCTAACATATATTTAGCTACAAAAATCTTCGACAAAGCAAATACGGACTGTCGATATAGTACTGGATCAGCTGATGCTAGTTGTTTTAAAGCAATGATTTTCATCTCATCCCCGATAATCTTTTCAATTGCTCTATCTACTTGAAATTCCTTTTCTGATTTTTGCCCCGTTTTTTTTGATTTATATTTATACTCAATAAAACTATGTCCACAGCAAGGACATGTATAAGTAGTTGAGAATTCGCTTTTTTCCTGATTCCAGTGTTCAAAAATGGAATGACAGTGCGGACAAATACTTAATTTTGGTTGGACTTGCTCTTTTCCCATCAAAGTCCATAATCTTTCAGTATCTGGTAAACCATGTTTTAGATAATTACCCACATGATCAATGATTGTCGCTTTTTTATTTGGAACATATCTCATGCCACGCATTGACTGCTGAACGAATACGGTTAGTGATTGGGTAGGTCTTAAAAGGATAACCGTTGAACAATCGGGAACATTAAAGCCTTCTGAAATCAAATCGACATTACATAAAATTTGGAATTCTTTATTTTTAAATCCTTCCATAATAGCATCTCTCTCCGCTTGTGGAGTATTGCTATCAGCATGTACGGCTTTAATCCCTGCCTCATTAAATGCTTCAGCAAAATATTTTGAATACTCTACGCTATGAGCATAAAGAATAGCCTGTTCGCCATTTGCTTTTTCCTGATAAGTTTGCACGATTTTTCCATAGATTTTTGTACCACTTAATGCTTCATCAATCGATTTATTAGTAAACTCTCCTTTACTTTTCTTCAGCTTTGAACGATCTAGCATAGGTAAAGAATAATAGTCAAAGGGAGCTAAATAATGATTCTCAATTAACCATTTAACACTTTCTCCCTCAATCATCTTTTCGTAAACATCTTCAAAACCTTCTCCACTTAAACGAGTCGGAGTGGCTGTAAAACCTAATCTTGGGACATCCGAAAAGAAGTTATAAATTTCCATATAGCTAGTCGCTTTGGAGTGATGAGTTTCATCGGTAATGATTAAGTCTGGTTTTGAAATATTTTCCAATTGATTTTTTATTTTTAAAACGGATGAAACTTCTACATAGTCCATATCCACTTCGTTTTTCTCTAAGCTTTCGGTAATTTGTGCGACTAATTCTCTTCGATGTACCATGAAAAGCACCCGTTTTTTTCTCTCAGAAAAATTTTTTGCAATAGTCGCAATCATGACTGATTTTCCTGAACCAGCAGGAGATACAACCATAATCGAATGAACCCCTTCATCTAAATTACTGTATACTTCATCTATTAATTTTTGTTGGTGTGGAAATGGAATATAAACCATGTATCTTACCTCCGTTTTCTTTTTACTCATTTCATCATTTCTAAAAAGGAATGTTCACTGATAATCATAATGGGATAGCCTTTTGAAATTAGCTGTTCTGCCAATGATACTTTTCTTGTTTTTTTGTCTTCGGTGAATAAATCCAGTTGGAAATAGCCCTTTACAAGATAATCTGTTTTAGGTGTAACCATTGGCTGGATCACACCTCCATTCTTTTTTATAAGTTCTATGGCTTCATCCCTATAAAATGTTGCTAATCTTGCTGTAATGACAAACTTTTTATCTTTAACATATTCTGCCATGCTTAATCCCTCATATCTTTTAAGTAAAATTTTTTAGCATCTCTGGCCAGCGACCGAACCATACTTTCAATCAAAATATTTTTCCACATTCACTGTTCTCACCAAACCTTCCCTAAGATTCATTCATCATCTCTTGAATTTCTTCGTATGTTTCCATTGCTCTAATTTCATCTATTTCTGGATTAATCCCATCACTTAGAAAAACTTTTGAATGAAATACTTTATCATTAACTGACACTATTGACCGAATAGCATATAACGGAATAAACCGCAGATCATAAAAAGGATACTCCGTTACTACAATTCCTTTGGTTCCGTCATCTAATTTCATTTGAGTTTTCTCCTTCCAATTCATCAATCAATTCAAAACATTTTCGATTGATAAACTCTTTTTCCAATCCTTCGATATCGAAAATATCAACATCTAAAAAAACTTTGGACCCACCACTTCTGACAAATAAGGAGCCATCAAATACATAAAGAACATTCTTATAGATAAGTCTTGTACCACTTTTTACCCCTTGATTAATCAAATCAACCAACTCAATAAAATTAATTTTTTTCATTAGGCGCTACTCCTATTCGTTCTAGCATCTGTTCATTCCTGATGCTTTTGCCATCGTTCGTATAAACTGAACCTCTAAAAATAAACCTTTCCCCTATCTCTATTTTTCCATCTGCAATTAAATTGATAAATTCTCTTACACTAAGCATTTGATTCATCTTCTAATACCTCTATTTCTTTTAGACCTAATCGGAAGCCTTTTTTCCACCACGTTTGGATATCTTCTAATTTAATCGTGGTAGCCTCTGCGACTCCTTCTATATGTCCTACAATTATTTCATGTCCTAAAATAGCCTTTACTTGATAGATTTTTCCATACTTCAATGGAGGCTTATTTTTCAAACATCGTATTTTCATACCGACTTGAATTCCTTTCTTCATGCTAGTCTCACTCCTTCATAAAAACTGACCATTTTGTCTTTGAGCGTCTGTCTCCCAATATTGGTTTCTTTTCAAAAATCTTCAAAACATCAGAAAATTTTATTTGGTCATCATTCCATTTAAATAGCAGCACTCCAGTTGGCTTAAGTACTCTTAGGCATTCCTCAAAACCTCTTTTTAGATCTTCTTGCCAACTATCTACATCTAACTTTCCATATTTTTTTACAATCCAACTTGTTTGCCCACCTTTTATTAAATGAGGTGGATCAAACACAACTAAATCAAACGTGTTAGCATCAAATGGTATTTTTCTAAAATCTCCAACAATATCAGGATCAATAACAGAAATTCTTTCCTTATTTCTATCCTTAAAATTCACTATCTCTTTACGAATATCCATATAGGTAGTATGTTTTTCATGTTTGTCATACCAAAACATCTTTGTACCACAACAAACATCTAAAATTTTCACGATACCACTCCTTCAATTTCACGCGAATATCACGCCTTTTCGTATGTTTTTAAAAAAATATTAGGCTTGCATGGATAACACTCGCCTTCCACGCCACAAACGATAAAATCACCTAAGCTAACAGTCAGGAAATCTTCTAAAGTAACAATCGCAAATTCTGTTTTTCCATTAGCACCCGTGCAATCTACTGAATATCTAGCTCCATTATCTTCTAGAAATTGCACACACTCGCCTAGCGTATCGGTTGCATATTGGATAGCTCTCACTTCTACTGGTATTTTTCGATATTTACTTACGCTCATATTTAAATCTCCTCTGCTTGTTTGATTAATTCAATGATTTCTTCTGGTGTTTCCAATACTTCAAATGCTCTACCACTTGTACTCATGTATAGATGAGTACAATCATCTAATCGTCTCAAGCTTTCTATTTTATCTGCATTGAAATATCTAATACTTTTTCCAAATTGAAATTCAGGTCTTCTTTTCACTTCTGTCAACTTAATCATTCTCATTGCTTTCACTACCATAATAGTCGCTATACCATTTCAGAAAATCTATGCGTGCTTTTCGCTTATCATCGTAGTTATCGTATGGGTCAAGCGGATATTTTCCGTCTGTCCACATCCAACCACTTAGCCATAGCTTGTAGGTATAGTCCTTGCGATTTAAGTTTTCCGTATCGTCCATATCGGGATACCGTCTTACTCGCATATGAACGAAATCTTCTGAGGTTTCATATAATTCTGTTTGCAAAGCTAATTTTCTAGCTTGTTTGTAATTGTCAGCGAATATGATTTCATTCCAATCGAAATAATCATAATCTCTTGTATTCTCAACCAACCACGCTTTCATCATTCTCGACTCCTTTCAACTCAACTTCTGCATTCAAAAAACTTTCATCCAGATAGTAATCGTACATAATATCAGCTTCTACCACGCACTCTAAATCAGTTTTTCTTCTGAATATTCCCTCATAATCTAATTCGTACTCGCAACCATCGATAATCAAGATTGAGCCTTCTTTGATTTCACTATTTGCTAGCTTATTGAGTACATCAATCATCTTGAGTTTCTCACTTCCCTCGAATATATCCTTATTCTTGGCATCATAATAGCTATCGAGCATTGCTTCGAAGAATCCAAAAACAAAAAATACTATAATGATTGCCACACCACCAGCAACAATAACCTCTAATGGGTCATACTGGGGAAAGGTCTCTAATATGTTCTGTTGCATCCACCCCATCATCTCCTATTAATTATTAGTAAATTCAGCTATGTGATTTAAAAAATTTTTATTAACTGTAAAGAAGCCCTCACATAAATTTCTTTCAAATCTATCAAAAAACATCTCTTCTTTTTTGTTGTAAATATAATCGTATTCAGCAAATTCAGTTTTAATAAGAAGCTTAGCTCCGTGTTTAATTTTACCTTCTGCTTGTAATTGAAAGACTTCTATCATTGATAATTTCATCTTATTCTTCCTCCATATCTAAGTTGTTGGAAAAGGAATCACTTCTAAATTATCTAGTCTTACATCTTCTTCATCTTTATTTTTTGGTAAAATTTCAGCAGATCCATAAGGGATTCCTAACCATGCACTAGCTAGGAGTTGTTTGACTAGTAACCTGTTTGAACTATTTCCTTTTCGCAATCGTACTCTTGGCTGAATATCTTTGACTTCTTTAACTAGTTCGATAATCCAGCCTTGATCATGAAAATTCTTTCGCTGTTTAACAACAGTACCTTCATCAGAAATGAAATAGCCTTCATATTCGGGAATAGCCTTCCATTCGTCTTTTTTCATCGTTATTAATTTATTTGCTGAAGTTTTTTCTATACTTTTAGGCGACCATTCTGCATCAAGCATTAATCGTACTGCAATTAATTCATTATCGGGAATATTGACTATATTCCCGTAAATGACTTCTAATTCATCAAGCTTTTCTAAAGCTAGTTTTCTCCTGCTTTCTCTATTCATTTGCAACCACTCCGAATTTAATACTTGCAACAGATTTTTCTAAAGCTTCAAAAGAAGTTTTCACATTGTAAAGACTTAACATGATCGAAATATCCGTATCGATAACTAAACCTTCAAAGTCTTTTAAAAGTTCTTTCATAATAACGATATTTTCCATCATCTTTTGCTTCCTAACACGTTTCTCTTTTTCTTCTCGCATCATCATTTTTACTCAGTCCAATCTAAAATATGTATTGGATCGCCCATTTGACGATCATTGCTACAATTGCAAGCACCATGGCAGTACCAGCTAACCATGAGATGGTTAATGTTAACGCCACGAAATTCCACTCAAATTTATGTTCTTTATCTTTGTTCATTTAACTCTCCTACTTTCCTTTTTAATTAGTTGTGCCGTATATCAAAGCCACTGCGATTTCCATTTCATGGAAACTTTTAACCCCAGAATTATCTCGCCAATCAATAAACTCTCTTGAAGGTGCTTCATAATCGGCAAAGTATTCTTCAAATTCATTAATTATTTCATCCATTGGACGATTAGATAAGATTAAACTGAAACATTTTTCAAAACTTAACCCCTCTTCCATGAATTGATAAAAATACTGAATTCTTTCCACCACAAAAGCAGGTAATTCTGCTTTTGGTGGAACTGGCTGTAAAGAATTTCCATCTACTTCAATCGACCAATGATAGATATTGCTTAGTGAGTTCCCAATTTCGGGACCAAAAATCTTTTGATTCATTCATTTCTCTCCTCGTAAAATAAGTTTTAGGAGATTTATCTTTCTCCTATTAATC
>SAMEA3387512__coassemble_1365_pt1 | contig 18478 bp, 15 predicted proteins | sample SAMEA3387512__metabat2_high_PE_013 | metagenome-assembled genome bin SAMEA3387512 (sample SAMEA3387512) | Felis catus | biome: Faeces | place: United Kingdom | collected 2012 | reverse complement strand
TTTAGATTAATAGGAGAAAGATAAATCTCCTAAAACTTATTTTACGAGGAGAGATTCAAATGAAAACAGGAAACATTGCATTTATTTTGATTTGTAGTGGGTTAGTCTTCTTAATGACCCCGGCGCTAGCTTTCTTTTATGGTGGGTTAGAGCGAAGAAAAAATATTTTAAATACGATGATGATGGTTATCTGTACTTTAGGATTGGCTTCAATATTATGGATTGCGATTGGTTATTCGTTATCCTTTAGCGGCAATCATCTGTTAGTCGGAAATTTGGATAAAGTCTTTTTTAACCATGTATCAATGACAAAAGGTGATGGCATCCCAGAAGGACTATTCGCAGCCTTTCAAATGATGTTTGCGTTGATTGCTACAGCGATTATCACCGGTTCAGTAGTTGGCCGGATGAAGTTTTCAGCGATTTTCTTATTTATCGCTGCTTGGATTATTCTTGTCTACGCACCATTAGCTCACATGGTTTGGGGCAAAGGGTTGCTAGATGCGATTGGTTCAATTGACTTTGCGGGTGGAAATGTCGTGCATATTAGCTCTGGTATTTCAGGTTTGGTATTAGCTTATGTAGTGGGTAAACGACGCGAATATGCGCAAATCGAATATCGTCCACATAATATTCCGTTTGTAGTACTTGGTGCAGGTCTTTTATGGTTTGGTTGGTTTGGCTTTAATGCCGGTTCAGCACTTGCAGCCGATGGTTTAGCGATTCATGCGTTATTAACAACGAATACCGCTGCAGCTAGTGCGATGCTATCATGGATGTTGATTGAAAAACTAGTCATTGGTAAACCTACTGTAGTTGGCGCTTGTACAGGTGCTGTTGTTGGATTGGTTGCGATTACCCCGGGCGCAGGTTTTGTTTCACTATGGTCTTCCATTATTATCGGATTTTTAGTTAGTCCGTTTTGTTTCTATTTTATTTCTGTTATCAAGCAAAAATTGCAATTAGATGATGCGCTAGATGCTTTTGGCTGTCACGGTGTTGGTGGGATTTTCGGTGGAATAATGACAGGAATTTTCGCCGATCCTGCAGTTGGTGGGAAAGCTGGTTTATTCTATGGCAATGTTCACTTATTCTTAGCTCAGCTTGAAAGTATTGCCTTTACCATTGTTTTTGCCGGTCTATTAAGTTTCGTGATTATCAGCGTGATTAAATTCTTTATGCCAATTCGTGTTACTGACTCAGAAGAAGCACTTGGTATGGACCGTATCGAACATGATGAAACAGCTTATCCAACCTTTATGGGATTAGATTCATAAGAAAGAAGGTAGCGTTTATGAAGAAAATAGAAGCAGTCATTCGTTTAGAAAAATTAGAAGAATTAAAAGCTGAGATTAACCGTGATTTTGAGATTTCCGGGATGACCGTTACCCAAGTCTTAGGATATGGGAATCAAAAAGGCGTTAAAGAATATGTACGCGGCAAGGCGATTATTACCAGTCTTTTACCAAAAGTCAAAGTTAGTTTTGTTTTAGAAGATAAAGATGTCGAAAGTGTGGTCGATCGTATTCTGATGATTTGTGGCACAGGAGAAGTCGGCGATGGCAAGATATTTATCTCACCAATCGAAGAAGTCATCCGCATCCGCACCGGCCAACGAGGCAAAGAAGCAATATAGAATAAAGGATGTGAAGCGACTCGATTAGCTACGAGCGGATAAGTTTGTCCAACACATCTGGAAAGTCCAAAAAGTAAAGACTTTCCCAGATGGGGTGGCTTATACGCCGAAGTGGCTAGTCGCTGAACACAGATTAGAATAAAGGATGTGAAGCGACTTTTTGCAACATATCCTACATCCATCAGACTTCCCATAAGCTAGTGAGTAAATGCTTGCTAGCTTATTTTTATTGTTTTTCGATAAAAGTCTGCTATACTCTAGGCAAAGAAAGGATGATGAAAATGGAAAAATATATGATTGCTTTCGTTAGTATCATATTTTTTTCACGATGGTTTTAATCAGTTTCCGTTTTTCAAAGTTATACCAAAAAGCACTATCTTTACAAGATGAATTAGAGATGGTGATCTAAATGATTGAAATACACTTAGACCAATATTTAAAAAAGCGCCAAATGACCTTAACGCAACTCTCTGAAGCCGTCGAGATTACAATTGCCAACCTCTCTATCCTAAAAAGTGGCAAAGCAAAGGCCATTCGTTTTTCGACTTTAGAAAAAATCTGTGAAGTACTTGAATGTCAACCAAGCGACTTGATTTCTTATGTGCCTGAAGATTGAAACGGAATATCTGTTCTTGTATAATAGAGATAGAAAAGTTTGAGAAACAGGTGAGAGATATGGCGGAGATGCGTTTTCCCTTAAAAAATGACATGAGCCGTAAAATCATTCATATCGATATGGACGCGTTTTTTGCCTCAGTGGAAGAGCGTGACAATCCTGAGTTGGCTAAGCATCCTCTAGTGATTGCCCGTCATCCCAAAGACACCAAAGGACGTGGGGTGGTGACGACTTGTAATTATAAGGCTAGAGAGTACGGGATACATTCGGCGATGAGTGCCAAAAAAGCGTATGAATTATGTCCGCAAGCCGTCTTTGTTCCCGGTAATTATCAAAAATATCGAGAAATTTCGCGTCAGATTCGCGCCATTTTTCATCGCTATACAGACTTGATTGAACCGATGTCGATTGATGAAGCATATCTAGATGTGACCGAAAATAAAATTGGTTCAAAAAGTGCCATCAAAGTCGCACGCTGTATTCAAGAAGATATTTGGCGTGAATTACATCTGACTTGTTCAGCTGGGGTGAGTTATAACAAGTTTTTGGCCAAATTAGCTTCAGATTATCGCAAACCCCATGGTATGACCGTGATTATGCCAGGTGAAGCCGAGGCGTTTTTAAAACCATTACCGATTGAGAAGTTTCATGGTGTGGGGAAAAAGACGATTCCTAAAATGCATGAGATGGGGATTTTCACGGGTGAAGATTTGTATAATAAATCAGAAATGGAGCTAATTCATGCATTTGGCAAGATGGGTTACTCGCTTTATCGCAAAGTTCGGGGGATTCATAATTCTCCTGTCGTGACCAATCGTGAACGCAAATCTATTGGCAAAGAACATACTTTTGGTGAGAGTCTTTATTCGATGAACCAGGCGATTTCACAGCTACGTCTATTATCAGAAAGTGTTGCTAATACAGCTATCAAGCAAGAAAAACAAGGACAAACCGTGGTCTTAAAACTGCGCTACGATGATTATACGACAATTACCAAGAGACAGACCTTCCCAGAGTTTATTGATCATAAAGAGGATATTTTTTCGAAGGCGAGTCTTTTATTTGAAGATACATATGAAGAAGGACGGGGGATTCGGCTGTTAGGTGTCACCTTGACCAATTTAAAGGATAAGACCTATGAGTTGATTACCTTACCACTATTTGAATATGAGAGAAAAAATCTCAAGGATGACAGATAAGCAACTGTTTCCTTGAGATTTTCATTTAGCCGCCTAATTCACTGCGTTTGATTTGTTCGTAACTTTGGTCGGCATCTTTACATTTTGACCAAATGACGGCTTGTTTTAATTTTAAGGATTGAGGAACATCGATAATTCTTTGATTCCGACTGCCTCGAAATTGTAGGTTTAAATCTTTTTGTGCTAATTCGAAACGACCATCGACTAAAACATCGATTTGGCTTAACAGTTCTAATTTATCAGGAGTTTCTTGTAGCAATTCTTCAAAGGTATAGCCACTCCAACTCCAAATATCTTTTGTGTCGCCAAAGGTTTCGCGTACTTTTTTGACGAGCGGTAAGACGACGGGTGTATTTAAGAAGGGCTCGCCACCAAGTAAGGTCAGTCCTTGCACATAGCTATGGGATAAGTCGGCCATGATTTGGGCTTCTAGTTCTTCCGTGTAGGGGGTGCCGTAGTTGAAATTTTGGACAGCTTTATTAAAACACCCCTCACAAGCAAATAAGCAACCACTCACATATAGACTATTGCGAACCCCTTCGCCATCGACAAAGTTAAAAGGCTTATAGTCGGCAATCATGCGTTGAGATAAAAGCTTTGCATCCCATTCTTTTGGTTTTGGATGATTCATTATTGCACATCCTTCATATGTTTGACACGTGCTGAGATTTCTTTATGACGACCATGCACCATTGGACGAGCTTGTGGATTACCTAGATAACCGCAAGTTCTTTTGACGACATCGCAAGTTTTTGGATCATGATTATGACAAACTGGACATTCAAATCCGCGTTCAGTCGGTGTAAAATCGCCCTCGAAACCACACTCGTAACAATGGTCAATCGGTGTATTAGTGCCTAGATAGCCAACTTTATCATAAGAATAATCCCAGACAGCTTCTAAGGCTTTTGGATTTTGTTGAAGGACTGGATATTCGCAATAATGGATGAAGCCACCAGAGCAATATTTTGGATAGTCTTTTTCAAAATCTAGTTTTTCAAATGGGGTCGGATTTTTTCGGACATCATAATGGAAACTATTGGTGTAGTATTCTTTATCCGTGATATTTTCGACAATTCCAAACTTATAGGTATCTAAACGACAGAAGCGGTCTGTCAAACTTTCAGATGGTGTAGAGTAGACGCTGAAGTGATAGCCATATTCATCTCCCCATTGGTCGGCATGCATCTTTAAGGTCTTAACGATATCAAGGGTAAATTGTTTGGCTTCAGGGTTGTGTTCCCAAGCGCCTCCATAAAAGGCAGAGGCAACTTCATAAAGACCGATATAACCAAGAGACACCGTCGCACGTTTGTTTCTAAAGAGTTCATCGACATTGCCATTGCGTTTTAATCTCTTTCCAAAGGCACCATACATATAAAGAATTGGCGCATTTTGAGGGAGCGCTTCTTTACAACGATTCACGCGATAGACTAAAGCATCTTTCACGATATCTAGACGGTCTTCCAAGATACTCCAGAATTTATCAAAATCACCTTGGGCTTCCATCGCAATTCGTGGCAAGTTTAAGGTAACAACGCCTAAATTCATCCGACCGACATTGACTTCTTGACCATTTTCATCTTTCCAACCCTGTAAGAAAGAACGACAACCCATTGGCACTTTGAAACTACCCGTTAATTCGACAATCTTATCATAGTTTAAAATATCCGGATACATGCGCTTGGTTGCACATTCCAAGGCCAATTGTTTGACATCGTAGTTTGGATCGGTTGGTTCTAAGTTCACCCCACGTTTAATAGAAAAGATTAATTTAGGGAAGATGGCTGTGCGATGTTCGCGACCTAAACCATCAATCCGAATTTGTAAGATAGCTTTTTGAATTTCCCGTTCAAACCAATTTGTTCCTAAGCCAAAGCCAAGTGAAGTGAAAGGTGTTTGACCATTTGAAGTAAAGAGGGTATTGATTTCATACTCTAAACTTTGCATGGCATCATAAATATCTTTTTTGGTCTTTTTGTAGGCAAATGCTTCTTGGCGTTCTGGACCATCAATCCATTCTTTGGCATCTTGCAAATGTTTTTCAAAATTTAATTTCGCAAAAGGAGCCAATAATTCATCAATACGGTCACAAGAACAGCCACCATATTGACTAGAAGCCACATTGGCGATGATTTGAGAGATTTGGGCGGTTGCTGTTTGAATAGATTTAGGCGACTCGACATCTGCATTTCCCATCTTAAAGCCTTCTGTCAGCATGCTCTTAAAATCAATTAAGCAGCAATTTGTCATTGGGGCATAAGGGTGATAGTCTAAATCGTGATAATGAATTTCACCTTTTTGATGGGCATTGGCTACATGAGGCGGCAACATTTTTAGTCCAATTGATTTGCCGACAATCCCCGCAGTCAAATCCCGTTGCGTATTAAACACATCGCTATCTTTATTGGCATTTTCATTGACGACGGTCTCTTCCTTATTAATCAACTTACTAATAGAAAGATTAATATCTGTTGCTTGTTTACGCAGAAAATCGCGATTGGTCCGATAACTAATATATTCTTGCGCTAAGGCTAAAAATGATTTTTCTAATAAGAAGTGTTCAACAATATTTTGAATTTCATAAATTTTGACATTGTCGGTAAAACGTTCCGCAATTTCTCGATCTACCAGTTGTACTATTTCCACTAGTTTTTCATGTTCTAATGGGGAAAGGGGTTCTTTAAGTTTTTTGCGACCTTTCATCAAAGCATCGTAAATTTTTTCATCATCGAAATCAACTAAGCGGCCATCGCGTTTCACGACTTTCATTTTAGATAATTTCTCAGTTACTTCATCTGTTGCAACCGGCATTGCTATATTTAACAAGCTGCTCACTCCTTCAATCATTTTTTTCAAATAAAAAGGAAATACTAGACAAAGTGCCAATAATCTGTAAATCAAATTTTTTAAATGGTCAACTTTGTGTATTCCGTAAACATTATCTATAAATGTTTTTTATCTGTACCTATGATAAGACAAAGTGAGAAAATTTACAATCAATATCTTGTACTAGATTACGAATTATAAATATATTTCACACAATATATAGTGGTACTTGACAAGAAGAAAGGTTAAAAGTACCAAGCTTCACAAAAGTTAAGAATGTTTCATAATACTGTGAAACAAATTGAAAAATGACAAAAAATTTTTTTTGACACTAAATTGTTTGAATTGTAAAAAAATTAAGACAATTATTAGATAAAAATGAAATGAAACATGTGAATCCAAACGAAAAAATAAAATATTAATTATTAAAATACATGCAGAACCTTTAACAATAATGCGGTTATAAAATCAATTTATAAGCAAATACTGGTTGAAGTTAAAAAACATCTAACCTATGTGAAGTTGTGAATTTGTTGCTGTGTTCAAATGATGATAAGAAAATGTTATAACAGAAAATATTTTGAATATATTGACATCTGCTAGATAAAAAATTATAATTTTCTTAACCTATCTTAATATTTTTATAGCTTTATGAACTTTTTATGAACAAAAAGAGGGGAGAATGCAATATGAGCAATAAAATGAAAAAATTCGTAGTGCCATCTTTATTGTTATCAAGTACTGTTTTATTGGCAGCTTGTTCTGGTGGCGACAAAAAGGCTTCAGATTCTGGAAAGGGAGAATCTAATTATTCTTACGTCTATAGCACCGATATTAATAGCTTAGACTATACTTTCTCATCACGAAGTTCAAATGGTGACCACTTCGCAAATTTCATTGAAGGTTTGTTGGAAAATGATGAGTATGGTAATTTGAAACCTGCGCTAGCTAAATCATGGGAAGTAAGTGATGATGGATTAACCTACACTTATCACCTACGTAAAGGTGTGAAATGGGTAGATAGTGAAGGAAATGACTACGCAGAAGTAAAAGCTCAAGACTGGGTAACTGCTTTGAAACATGCCGTTGATGTAAAATCTGAAACTTTATATGTGGTTCAAGATAGTATTAAAGGTTTAGATGACTATGTCAAAGGGGTAACGAAAGACTTTTCTACTGTTGGGGTTAAAGCAGTTGATGACTATACTTTACAATATACGTTAACTCGTCCAGAAAGCTTCTGGAATTCTAAATTAACTTACGGTATCATGTGTCCAGTGAATGAAGAATTCTTAAAATCTAAGGGTAAAGACTTCGGGCAACCTACACCAGATAGCATTCTATATAACAGTGCTTACATTTTAACAAACAATACTGCCAAATCAGTAATTGAATATAAGAAGAACGAATCTTATTGGGATAAAAAACATGTCTACATTGATCATGTAAAATTAACTTACTTTGATGGAAGTAATCCTGATTCGCTATTTAAAGAATTTGATCAAGGTAACTATTCAAATGCACGCGTATATCCTAACTCAGGTGGTTATAAAGATGTAGAAGCTAAATACGGTGATGCTATTAACTTCTCACAACCAAATGGTTCAACATTTAATATGACCTTTAACTTTGATCGTAAAGCATACAGTGCAACATCTAAGAAAACAGATGCTGAAAAAGATAGTACTCATAAAGCTATTATGAATAAGAACTTCCGTCTAGCTTTGGAATTTGCGTTAAATAAAGAAGAATATATTGCGCAAAATGTTGGTAAAACTGGTGCAGCAAAAGGTATCCGTAATATGTTAATACCATCTCAATTCGTAACAGTTGACGGTAAAGATTATGGTGAAGTTGTACAAGAAAAATTAGCCAAATTAGACCCAGATACCTTTAGCGATGTGAAATTAGCGGATAGCCAAGAAGGTTGGTTCAATGCTGATAAAGCGAAATCTTTATTTGAAAAAGCAAAATCTGAACTACAAGCGCAAGGCGTACAATTCCCAATTCACCTAGACTTACCTCAAGATGAAAAATCTGAAGTTTTAGTGAACCAAGCAAAATCATTGAAGCACTCAATTGAATCGACATTAGGTAAAGATAATGTCGTGATTGATATTCAATTATTAAACGAAGATAAATATCTTGCTGCTACTTATCAAGCAACAACAGCAGCAGATAAAGACTACGATATCTCTACTGCTTCTGGTTGGGGCCCTGACTACTTAGATCCATCAACTTACTTAGACATCTATAATTCAAAATCAGGTGCTCAATTGGATAATTTAGGTTTACAACCATCTGAAACAGCTAAAGATAATCCATCAGCCAAAGTAGTAAGTGAATTGAATTTAGCTGAATATGATGCTTTATTAGACAAAGCTGCAAAAATTACTGCAGTTGAAGATGTGAATAAACGTTATGATGCTTATGCAGATGCTGAAGCTTGGTTAACAGCAAATGCTTTACAAATTCCTATCCAAGCTGGTGGCGCAGTTCCAGGTGTATCTAAGATTGAACCATTCACTAGACAATTTAGTTGGTGTGGTATGGCTGCTACAAATGCAACATACAAATTCAAAGGTATGAAACTTCAAGACAAAGCTGTAACTACCAAACAATATCAAAAAGCTTTGAAGAATTGGGAAGAAAAAAGACTAGAAACAGCTGAAAATACGAAGTAAAATGTGTTAAAATACTAAAGGAGTAGAAAGGGCGAAAAATTAAAAAAGCCCTTTTTACTCTTTTTAATCAGTATAATTAGTGCTATCATAGTAAGTGATTTTTGTAGGAAATTTTGCGCCGTTGAGAATGAAAATCTGTGGATGATTTTTATTCTCAACGGAAATACAAATTTTCTTGTAAAAATTGAGCTATTTTGGTAGTCTCTATTTAAAAAGATATGCTTTGAAAGTGGTTATAAATGAATTGGGAAAAATATCGGCCAAAAGTTTAATAATTAATATTTCGAGGCATATTGATAATTTAGGAGGAAGCTGAGTGAATAAACGTTATCTACTCTTTCGTATTTTGCGTTCTATCGTGAGTATCTTTTTAGTAACTACGATCACTTATGTATTAATTTATACGTTAGTGCCGCGAAATACTATCTTTAAAGAGGACTCTACGTATTCTAAATTAAAAGCCCATCCAGATGAATTGGCCAACTATGAAAATACGGCATTTGACCGCATGGGTTACATTGAGTATCTAGACTCTCGTGATTTAGTCAAAGAGGTACGTAAAGAATACAAAGAGGCAACTGCAAAACCAAGCAAGGAAAACAAATCTTTGTATCAAAAATGGGCCAAGGATAATGGCTGGAAATTAGGAATTTTTCCTGAAAGTGGTCGATACTATGCGACGAAAGATATTCCATTATTAAAACGTATTTGGAATTTCTATTCAAATCTGATAGTGATTGACCATCCATGGAAAGTGAAAGACCCATCTAATCCGGATTTGAAACGCTATTTGAAGATTGAAAAAGATCCAATGGTTGGTTGGGCTTTAGTCGGTTCAGGTACGCAATATAAGTATCAAATCTACTTCAATGGTCAATTTCCATTTATCCACCAAAATATCATCCACATCAATCTAGGAACTTCTTATCCAACATTCTCTGGACAAAGTGTGTCAGATGTCTTATTTGGTGGTCAAGGACAAACTGTGAGTGAAGAGATTACTTTAGCAGATGGTAAGACCATGCGCTCTTCTGCAAATATCTACACTCGCCAATACAAGAAATCAAATAAAATTTCTTCTCGTGAAAAAGCAATGTATCACGATAACTATGTGCAAACAAAACCAAACTATAAAGATCCATCAATGATTTCTATTTCATTTAGAATGGGTGCTTTAGCCGTGGTGATTGCTTATCTAATCGGGGTACCTATGGCGATGGTAATGGCGCGCTTAAAAGGTAAACTACCCGACAAGATTGGTATTGCGTTAGTAACGGTTATGATTTCAGCACCGTCACTAGCCTTTGTCTACTTCTTTAGATATCTAGGAAATACCTTATTTGGTTTACCATTATCTTTCCCAACTTATGGTGCAGGGGATATTAAATCCTATATCTTACCAACCTTTATCTTAGGGTTCTTAAGTGTGTCTGGTTTAGTTATTTGGGTTCGTCGTTATATGATTGACCAACAGTCTGCAGATTATGTTAAATTTGCCAAATCAAAAGGGTTGACCTCTAAAGAAATTTCACGTCGTCATATCTTCAAAAACGCCGTGATTCCAATTGCCAATGGTATTCCAGGTAGCATCATCTTATCTATCGCTGGGGCAACCATTACCGAAACGATTTTCGCCGTTCCTGGTATGGGTAAAATGTTACCAGATGCGATTCTTTCACATAATAACCCATTAACGGTAGCGATTGTCTTTATCTTCACAGTCGTTGGGGTATTAGCTGTATTATTAGGTGACCTATTAATGGTTTACTTAGATCCACGTATTAAATTGTCAGGAGGAGATTAGAATTGGAAAAGTTAAATCAAATCAGCCAAGAAGATTTTAACTTTGTGTCGATTGATACGATTAATTCTGAAAAAATCGATACGCCGAAGTATTCCTACTGGCGATCAGTGGCACGAAAGTTTTTCTCAAGTAAAGTAGCCATTGCGATGCTGGTATTACTTGTTTTAATTATTTTGATGAGTTTCATCCAACCCTTATTTAGTGGTTATGATTTCATGAATGTATCAAATATCAATAACTTCGATGCACGTTATAATCCACCAAGTGCCAAAAACTGGTTCGGTACCGATGCCAACGGCCAATCATTGTTCGATGCGGTCTGGGCAGGGGCAAGAACTTCTATCTTAATCAGTGTGTTAGCTACAACAATTACCACAACGATTGGCGTTATTGTAGGGGCACTTTGGGGTGTTAGCAAAAAAGTGGACCGTGTCATGCTTGAAGTGTATAACGTCATTTCAAACGTACCTTCACTATTAATCATTATCGTTTTAGCCTATGCCTTTGGTAGTGGTTTTTGGAATTTAGTCTTTGCGATGTGTGTAACAAACTGGATCGGGACAGCTTACTTTATTCGGGTACAAGTCATGATTATGCGTGATCGTGAATATAATTTAGCATCCCGTAATTTAGGGACACCTGTACCACGAATGATTAGTAAGAATATCTTGCCATATTTGATCTCTGTTGTGATGACAGATATTTCTCGTACGTTACCAGGATTCATCTCAGCCGAAACTTTTCTTTCATTCTTAGGGGTTGGTTTGAGTGCGGATGTGCCTTCATTAGGACGTATTATTTCAAAATACACACCAAATATTAGTAACTATCCATACTTGTTCTGGATTCCAGTTGCAGTTTTAGCGTTAGTATCTATTTCTTTATATATCGTAGGTCAAACATTAGCTGATGCAACCGATCCAAGAACGCACTTATAAGGAGGACACAGAAAATGAGTAAGACGATATTAACGGCTGAAAATGTTTCAGTGAGCTTCCAAGTCAGAAAACGTCAATTAAAGGCCATTCGGAATGTCTCACTGAGCTTAGAAGAAGGCGAAATCTTAGCAATTGTAGGTGAATCTGGTTCAGGGAAATCAGTATTAACCAAAACATTTACTGGGATGTTAGAACAAAACGGACGAGTCAGCGAAGGAACCATTACTTATGATGGCAAAGTCCTAACTGATTATAAAACCGATAAAGATTGGGAAAATATTCGCGGGAAAGAGATTGCGACCATTTTCCAAGATCCAATGACTTCTTTAAACCCGATTAGAACGATTGGCTCACAGATTGCCGAAGTAATTATTAAACACCGCGGCAAAACACCAAAAGAAGCAAAACAACTAGCGATTGAATTAATGGAAAAAACGGGTATTCCAAATGCAGCACAGCGTTATGATGAATATCCATTCCAATATTCTGGTGGGATGCGTCAACGGATTGTTATCGCGATTGCCTTGGCATGTCACCCAAAAATCTTAATTTGTGACGAACCTACCACTGCGCTAGACGTGACGATTCAAGCCCAAATTTTAGACTTGATCAAAGACTTGCAAAAGGAATATGGATTTACGACCATCTTTATCACGCACGATTTAGGGGTTGTGGCATCGATTGCTGACCGAGTAGCTGTTATGTATGCGGGTCAAATCATTGAAATTGGTAAGTCAGAAGAAATTTTCTACAATCCAAAGCATCCATATACTTGGAGCTTATTATCTTCTCTTCCACAATTGAGTGAAAAAGGCGAAGAATTATACTACGTGCCAGGGACACCACCTTCTTTATACAAAGAGATTGCAGGAGATGCCTTTGCTTTCCGTAGTCCTTATGCGATGGAAATTGACTTCAAAGCGGAACCACCGATGTTTGAAGTAAGTCCGACGCATTTTGCTAAGACTTGGTTACTCGACCCTCGAGCACCAAAAGTCGACACACCTGAAAAAATTAAGCAACTTCATGAGCGGATGGTTCAACTAACGCAAGAAATTGATGCTGATGATTTTGAAGAAGGGGTGAACTAATTCGTGACTGAAAATAAAGAAGTATTATTATCGATTAAAGACTTAGAAATTGCCTTTGGTGAAGGAAAGAGTCGTTTTGTGGCAGTCAAAAACGCCAATTTCGATATCTATAAAGGGGAAACTTTCTCATTAGTAGGCGAATCTGGTTCAGGGAAAACAACGATTGGTCGTGCGATTGTAGGATTAAATCCAACAAGTAAAGGCGAAATCAATTTTAAAGGTGAAAAAATTAATGGCGGAATTAGTAAACAAAAACGTCATGAAATCATCCAACAAATTCAAATGATTTTCCAAGATCCATCAGCTTCTCTTAATGAACGTGCAACGGTTGATTACATTATCTCTGAAGGGTTGTATAACTATAACCTGTATAAAGATGATGCGGACCGTGAAGCAAAAGTACGTGCGATGTTAGAAAAAGTCGGATTACTCCCTGAACATATGTATCGTTACCCTCATGAGTTCTCAGGTGGTCAACGTCAACGGATTGGGATTGCGCGTGCGATGATTATGGAACCGGAACTAGTCGTAGCGGATGAACCTATTTCAGCACTAGACGTATCGATTCGTGCCCAAGTCTTAAACTTATTAAAAGAAGCCCAAAGAGAACGTGGCGTGACCTATCTATTTATCGCCCATGACTTATCAGTGGTACGTTTTATCTCAGATCGAATCGCGGTTATCTATCGTGGTGAAATCGTGGAACTAGCCGAAGCGGAAGAATTATTCAATCATCCAATTCATCCGTATACGCGCGCACTTTTATCTGCTGTACCAATTCCTGACCCAATTTTGGCGAAGAAGAAAAAATTGCATGTCTATGATCCAAGCGTGCATGATTATTCTGTAGATAAGCCAACTTTTGAAGAAGTAGTACCAGGGCATTTCGTTTACGGAAACAAAGCCGAAATCGAAAAATATCGTGCAGAATACAACGATTAAAAATGATATTGAAAAAAGGGGGGCTTGCTCTCCTTTTTTCATGAAATGACATATACAGAAAGAAGGATTTTGATGTTAGAGCAAAAGGATGAACAATTATTAATTGACTTAACTTCAGCTCGAGGTGTACCAGGCAATGAAGAAGAAGTACGTGAAGTCTTTAAAGCTTATGCCAAAGACTATGCGGACGAAATTATTTTTGATGGTTTAGGTAGCGTGATTGCTAAACACGGTCAAGATGAAAATAGTCCACGTATCTTTATTTCAGGACATATGGATGAAGTTGGTTTTATGGTTACCAAAATTACGGAAAAAGGCTTCATCGAATTTCAAACATTAGGCGGCTGGTGGTCACAAGTGATGCTAGCTCAACAAGTAGAAATTAAAACTCGCGAAGGCAAACTGATTCATGGGGTAATTGGTTGCAAACCACCGCATGTCTTAAGTGTAGAAGCGCGTAACAAACCATATGATATTAAAGATATGTTTATTGATGTCGGCGGTTCAAGTGAAGAAGAAGTGAAATCATGGGGTGTCCGTCCTGGCGATATGATTACCCCATATATCGAATATAAACGATTAAATGATAGTAAGTTCCTTTTAGCTAAAGCCTGGGATAACCGTGTCGGAACTGCCGTGGCTTTACGTGTGCTAGAAAACTTAGCCAAAGAAGGCCATCCAAACCAATTATTTGCTGGTAGTGATGTCATGGAAGAAGTCGGCTTACGTGGGGCAAGAACAAGTACTTATCTTGCTAATCCAGAAATTGCCTTTGCGCTTGATACCGGTACAGCAGGTGATACCCCAGGAATGACACCAAAAGAAGCAGATTCTGTATTAGGCAAAGGCCCACAAATCTTGATTTTCGATGCGTCAATGGTTCCACATAAGAAATTATTGAACTTTGTCACCGATGTAGCGGAAGAATTAGAGATTCCATTCCAATACACGGTTATCGCTGGTGGGGGGACAGATGCAGGTCAAATGCACTTAACCCGTCAAGGTATTCCATCTTTAGCGATTACCGTACCTGTTCGATATCTACATTCACATACTTCCGTGATTCATGAAGATGACTATCTAAATACGGTTAAATTAGTCACAGAAGTCGTTCGTCGTCTAGACCGCGCCACTGTTGACCAAATCTTAAGCTATTAATTTTCAAAGGCTATCCTACTCAATATGGAGAGGGTAGCTTTTTTGATATAGTTCCGCTTATTTCTATATCTTTGAAGAAATATTTAGAAACATGCTATAATCGTCTTAAGGAAAATCTGAGGAGGAATGACGATGAAATTAACGATTTTAGGTTGCATGGGGGCCTATCCATCCAAAGGGCGTGGAACTACAAGCTATCTTTTGGAATCAGACGGCTTTCATCTATTAATTGATGCCGGCAGCCAAACATTAAGTCAATTAGAAAAGGTGATGAGTCCGCTTGATTTAGATGCGGTCATTATCAGCCATTATCATCATGATCATATTGCTGATTTAGGTGTGTTGCAATATATGTGGCAGTTATCTAACAAGCGTGATAAAAACAGAGTCTTACCCATCTATGGCCATGGTAATGATGCGTTTCATTTTAATGATTTAACTCTGCCACAAGTGAGTCAAGGGCATAATTACTTGGAGGCGAATCATTTGAATTTGGGACCGTTTTCTGTTACATTTAAAAAGACGATACATCCTGTAGAGTGTTATGCGATGAGAATTGTCGAAAAGCATAGTGGTAAGGTATTTGTCTTTACCGCAGATTCTGGTTATATGGAAAGTTTTAACGAATTTGTCAAGGATGCCGACCTATTTTTAGCGGATACTTATCTCTTTGATGGACATGAAAATCATCATGCACATTTTACAGCTGGTGAGGCAGGTAAGATTGCGAAGGCGGCTGGTGCGAAACGTCTAATCTTATCTCATTTACCAGAAGAAGGCGACTATGACTTACTCAAGGCTCAAGCACAAAAACAAGCAGGAGAAAATATCCAAGTATCGGTTGCCAAAATAGGTGACACTTACCAAATTTAGGAGGGATTAGGCATGATTTTTGTACCTAATGAAATCACAGATCCAAGAATTAACTTAGCAATTGAAACATTTTTACTACAAGAGATGCAAGTAGATGAGCCGATTCTACTTTTCTATATCAATGAGCCATCGATTATCATTGGCCGTAACCAAAATACCATCGAAGAAATCAATAAGGAATATGTGGATGAACACGGCATTCATGTGGTTCGACGTTTTAGTGGTGGCGGTGCGGTATATCATGATTTCGGGAACTTGAATTTCAGTTTCATTATGAAAGATGATGGTGAGTCTTTCCGCGATTTCGAAAAATTAACGAAACCAATCGTGGAAGCACTACAAGAATTAGGCGTAAAAGGTGCGCATCTAAAAGGCCGTAATGATTTGGTTATCAATGATCAAAAATTCTCTGGTAATGCGATGTATGCGACAAATGGCCGAATGTTTGCGCATGGGACCATCATGTTTGACAGTGATATTAACGAAGTCGTGAATGCCTTGAAGGTGAAGAAAGAAAAGATTGAATCTAAAGGCATTAAGTCCATTCGTTCACGCGTAACCAATATCAAACCATTCTTACCTGAAGATAAACAAAACATGACCACCAAAGAATTCCGTCAAGATATTTTATTAAAAATCTTTGGTGTTGATAGTATTGATCAAGTGAAAACCTATGAATTAACCGATGCTGATTGGGAAAATATTAATCAAATTTCTGATCAATATTACCGTAACTGGGACTGGAACTATGGCCAATCCCCAGCTTTTGATTTACAACGTAGCCAACGATTCAATATTGGTTCTATCGATGTACGCTTAAATGTCGCAGAAGGTAAAATTACCGAGGTCAAAATTTATGGAGATTTCTTCGGTTTAGGGGAAATCAAAGATGTAGAAGAAGCTTTAGTAGGTGTGAAATATGAAAAATCAGCCTTACAAGAAGCCATCAGCAAAATTGATTTGAAGAAATACTTTGGCAATATCGAACCAGAAGGATTCTTAAACTTAATTTATTAAAAAGAGGTGTCTTATGAACGCATTTCAAGAAAAGTTTTATCATTTTATTTTAGACCGTGTCCAAGCTGATAAGGTAGAAGAGGTCAAAGAATTATTGGCAGAAAGCTTTGCCAAACAATCGGAAGGTGCCTTTGATGTGGCTTATCTATTAACGTTCAAAGATAAAATCGTGCCTATGTTAAAAGAAGCCGATAAAGAAGAAGTTTTGAAAATCATGGAGGAATTTGGCAAAAAGTTCCAATAAAATCTACGAACTTAGCATGGATCTTTTACTTCTTTAGAGGAGCTATTCAAAGATATCAATCAATAATCAAAAGGACTGACTGCATAGGCGCAATCAGTCCTTTTTGAATGAGGTCGCAAAACAGCTTGGCAAGACAGGAATTCCATACTAACCAGCTGTTTTGCCACGATTGGTTATTCTGTTTTTTCGGTGACGTAATAGACTTTGGCGATTTGTGGATATTTCTTTTGGATTTGTTTGGTTAATTTTTCTTGATAGTCTTTCGTTAAGTCATTTTTCGTTTGGATGACAACCAATTCGATTTCCTCGTCATTTAGGTATCCAGTCGCACTAGCTACATCGCGAATCACGGTTTCATCCATTTTCTGAATGGTAGCGTTGATTTTGGCATAGTCGGTAGTTTTATCGCTATTTTCTGCTTGGGTATTGGCATTTTGGTGACTTTCGATAATGCTAGAAATATAATCTTCAAATTGTTTACCTGATAATTGAGAAAGTTCGGCGATTTGCGTGATTTTGAGATCATAACCACTCAATCCATAGTGTTTTAAATCATTTTGTAGTTGATCGATATGGGCATCCGTATAGTCATTGCCGGCAATCGTAAAGCGTAAAATCTTGTCTTTTTCATCGATGCTTTGTTTGATAATGGTCGCATGGGTTAATTCTTCCGTGGCAAAATTTTTCACACTAGCATCTAAAATCGATTTTTGGACCAAAGATTTTGCGGAAATCACGCTTGGAAGTAAAATCAAGGCAGTCAACCCGATATAAAAAATGCGTTTATGCTTGGTTAATCTTGGCTCGGCTTCTACTTTTTGACGACTTGGCATCCGCAGTGCTTTGACCCCAGCGTAAGTCGTTAAAATGATGAAGAACGCATTAATGATAAAGAGATAACCCGCACCCGTGGCATAGCTGAGATTTTTGCTGGCAATCCCATAGCCCACCGTACAAATCGGCGGCATCAAAGCAGTGGCGATGGCAACCCCGGGTACGATATTATTGATGGTTTTCTTTCTAGCTCCGATAATGCCGGCCGTACCCCCAAAGAGTGCAATCAGCGCATCCCAAAGTGTCGGTGCTGTTCGGTTAATGATTTCCTGACTGGCATAACTAATCGGTGAAAAATAAAAATAAATGCTAGCAACTAAAACACTGAGCAATACTTCAATTCCAAGCGTTTTGGCGGCACGTTTTAATAGTTCTTGATCATAAATCGCTAAAGCCGTCCCAATCGCCAAAATAGGGGACATTAGAGGAGAAATCAACATTGCCCCAATAATCGTTGCTTGCGAATTCATATTTAAGCCAATCGATGCGATGAAAATTGCGCAGGTTAAAATCACTAAATCCTCTTTACTAATATCGCTGTCTTCATACATCTTATGAGTAAGCGCCCAATAACAAGGTGTATCGCATCTATCTAGTCCTCCAGTTATACTGT
>SAMEA3387512__coassemble_1338_pt1 | contig 19143 bp, 7 predicted proteins | sample SAMEA3387512__metabat2_high_PE_013 | metagenome-assembled genome bin SAMEA3387512 (sample SAMEA3387512) | Felis catus | biome: Faeces | place: United Kingdom | collected 2012 | reverse complement strand
GCTTTATACCAAGGCATAGAGCGAAAATATTTCAATTCAACTGTAAAACTCCCGGTATTTTTTTTTGCGGTCGAGAAATTTTTTGATTCTTTTTATGCTATACTATTTGTAGCAAGATACCTCCTAATGTAAAGATGAACAAACATATTCACTCGTTTTTTCTTGCTATAACCATATTTTTACTCATTTAATCCATAGTACCCGCCTTCTAACTTTGGTTAGAAGGTCTTTTTTTATATAAACAAACCTCCCTATCTCGTATAGATAAGGAGGTTTTTCGTTTTAAATGGATCTACCTTTGTTTTGCCCTAACATTGGAGAAACGTTCATATTCTTTGCTACAGCCTGTTGATTCGCTTGCTGAATTCTATCTCTTACTCCTTGGATGACCTTCTTAGATACCACTTGCGCTCTTCTTAAAGAAATCGTCAACTCTTTATCATCCATTTGACGAATAGCATTTGTTAAAGAGTCGCTTGGTTTATCTGCCTGTAATCCTAAATGACGAGAAATTAATTGATCTGCTAAATCTTTTTCAACTTTTGAAAATTCAGTAGGTCGTTTATTATTCCCATTATCTAGTGCTACTTGTGCTAAAGCAGATACTGCAGATTGCATTTGTCTTTCTATAGCATCATATTTCGATACTAAAATCATTTTCTTTTCGTTGTCCACTTGATAATGTTCATTTTCTTTTAACTGATTTGTTGTATCAATAGCAATAGTCATACCCATCTCTTTTGCAACATCTTTTAGACCTTCAACAATATTTCGTTCTTGTCCTTGATAAGTTTCTTTAGCTTGTTTCACTACCTTATCATAGCTTTCTGGCTTAAGATTGGTCTGCGACAATTCAAATGCTTTATAAGTTTGATAGATGGGTTGTCCTTGATTATCTACTGCTTGAATGCTTACTGGTTTTAATTCTCCAGTAGCAACCATTGCCTTTTCTTTACTAGTAGCTTGATCAAAGGACTTGTACATCGTTTTACCTTGTTCGTTGACCATTTGATTGCCGTTTGGATCAATGACTGGAATCATCGTTTCCATCACAGGTTCGTATAAAGTAATCTGCGCTTTTTCGCCTGCTTTAACAGACACGCTATCTAAAACAACAGTCTTACTTTCGCCTGTTGCTCTATTAATAAAAGTACGTGTAGAAACAATGACATCTTCTACATCTATGCCTTCTTTGGTGTTTTGCCAATCTCTAAATGTTTTGACTTCTTTTGCATTCTCCCATTGTTGTTCGATAAGAGCAATATTTTGTAAAGATAATTCTGGATGGTTTGAAGCTGAATCTAAGAATTGTTCAAAGTCAGCTGGCTTTTCAGTCATTTCCTTAATACTATTTAACGCATAAGAATGGATATTTTCAGCTTTAAGATTTTCTGGATCAAATGCTTTCTGAACAATGTTGTTGATTCCTTGTTCTACAGTAAGTTTATCAAATGCCTCTTGTTTCTCATCGGATGGATGCGTTTGTGCTTGTTTGCGTTGTTGTTCAAAGTGAGCGTTCCAAACATCTTTGAGTTTGTCAACAAGCTTATTTTTCGGAGTAAGCAATTCTTGTGAGTCATCTCCTTGAATAATGACTCTATCTAGTTGTTCTAACGCAGGCACTTTTAATAATGAGTCGGACTCAGCAATAAAAGAAAAATCGACCCCTGCATTTAACCTAACTACTTGATTATCGTTTCGCTTATATAATTCTGTTTGGAAAGTGTTTTTCACTTGATTTAAATCATCTAAAGTAATCGCATAACCTAAGTCTTTATCTGTAAAAATCGTATAGCAAACATAATACCCATTAATCATAGGAACTTCTGCATCATAGCAAGTTAGATTATTATCATAGACAATCGGATCTGGATCTTGGTGATAGATTTTTTTGAATGTTAGTTCGGATATATCATCAGAAGGTGCCATAGCCATAGATCGCAAGGCTAAATATCGAATACTTGAATTCTCATCATGTACCAATTCTTGTAATCCAAAACCATGTACGGCTAATGCTTTTCGTACTTCAATACTTTCATCATGAATATATTCAGCGACCATCTTATTAATTTCTTCTTGAGGCATACTAGATTTTTCAAGATAGGTTTCCTCAATATCACGAATTTTTTCTGCTACAGTCAACTCTTTTTCTACTGTGAGATTGTTTTCTTCTAAGACAAACATGTGTAGCTTGTCTGCACGTTCTTGAGCAATTTTAGCAACTTCTGGATTTTCATGATGTCTTAAAACATCTAATCCATAATTATGTTTTGCTAGAGCGATTAGCACTTCTGGATCTTTATCATAAAGTAATGCACCATAAGGATAAGAGTAAGGTGGTGCAATATGCATTTCTTCAATCGCTTCAAGCTTAGACTCTTTGGATGCATATAATAAGGTATCTCTTGCTTTTAATGCCATATTTCGAATTTTTGGATCATCATCTAAAAGAATATCTTCTCGAATGCTTTCTCCATAAATACCCGCACCTAGCGCTATAGCTCGTTGACGATAATGGATATCTTTTGAGAAATCTTCTAGAGCAAAGCCATATTCCATGATAGCAATAGGTGTTTCATCTCCTGCTTCCACACCATTTTCTTTGATGTACTGCAAAGCTTTATCTAATCCATATCCTTGCATGGCAATGGAATATCTCACGAAGTCCTCTGGGTCATTAATTAGGTAATCCAAAGCTACACCATGAGCAGCAACAATTCCTCGTACTTGATCATTTGGATCAGTAATAAAGTAATCTAAATATTTACCCGTGTCAGCAACTTCACTTCTAACCCTATAATCGGGGTCTTTAGCTCCTAATTCAAGAATTTGATCCATACGATGTTGTTCATCGAAGGTTAAATCTTTTCGATTAAGTGTATCGATTGTCATTATTTTTTCTTCTGAGGATAGTTGTTTCCAATCTTTTTCTAATTGGAAAGTATGCAATAAATCAATATCTTTAGACTTGCTGTTATCATCTAATGAATAGGTAAGTGATTGCAACATTTCTTCTTGTTTTGTTGTTAAAAATTCGCCCATCATTGCTTGATTAAATGCGTTTCTTGTAGCATTTCTTTCTAATCCAAAGCGATTATCTACTTCGGAAAAATCGAATTTTCTTGTGAAATCTAGTTCTGTATCATAATCAACAAAGTAATCAAGTTCTGTAAGTTCATCAACAAATTTTTCAGTTTCCCTTTGCGCAACCAAAATCTCAACTTCTGGATAGTTGTTCATATCTAGAAGTAATAAGGCATTATCTTCTATGGTGGTATTTGTTGGAACACTTGCAAAATGTTTTTCCCATTCTGCCTGTGAAATATTAATTCTATCATCATTGAGCGCTTCTACCACTGTGTACATTTCTAAATCAGAACCACTCAAAGCTTCATCTAAGGTATACATTTCATTGTCATCCCATACAGGCAATTGTTTTAAGACTGTTAAAACTTCTTCTTGATGTAGTCTCTGTTGATACCCATAATCTATGGAATTATCTATAGAGTTATTTACAAAATTATGCAAATTATTCAATAACGCTGTTTGCACTTGAGTGTAATTTTCTTCAATTGGGCGATATTGAAGTTCTACTGCTTGTAAAGCTGTTTCGTAAGCTCTCTTAGTAGCTTTCACATCTAATCCAAAGCTATCGGTAATTTCACTGTAGTCACTACTATAGACTCTCCATTCATCTAAATCCATGACAGAATCTAAAAAGACAGTTGGCGTTTTCGCAGATGCTTCGATATCTCCAGTTTCGGCATTATATAGATAGTAATTATCTGTTTTTAAACTATCTGGGATAAAGATATTTTCTGCTCTATGTCTTGCCTCATGATAAGAAAGAATCTCGTACTCAGTATCTAGTTTAAGAAAATCTTCAAGCGTTAAGTTTTCATTTTGTTTATCATAAATTGGTAGCTTTCTCAATGCTTCAGCTACTTGGTCATATGGATGAACGGTGCTTGATACTTCTTCGTTGAAGAGTTCAGGAAGTTCTTCTTGTAATAATTGAGTGGTTGCTCGGATGGTTTCTTGTGTTACTGCTTCATCGATACCAAACTCGCTAGTTACGGATGAAAAATCATAATGAGGATACGAATCTACCCCATTTTCTAACCTTACTAAATGTTCATCTTCTAAACTACGTGTCAGGAATCGTCTCGGATGGCCTTCTTGAACAACAACATTATTTTCATTATCAACTAACTGAAACTGTCCATTGTTGTACTGAATATCGTATGGGCTTAAAATTTCTCCAACATTTGAAAGTTCGTTTCTAAACTCTAAAGGTAATTCTTGCATAGCTTTGATTACTTCTTGAGCTTGTTCAACTGACTCATAAATCACTCGATCATAAGATGCAATTTCATTTTCAAGGTATTCATATATTTTTCTATTTACTTCTAGTCCATCTCCCACATCCATACGAATATGCTCTAGCGTCTGGTCATCTTGGACTTTATCAAAATAGAATTTGTAATAATCTAATTCTCCATCTTCAAACATTTTGGCATCATGAGCTTTAATTTCATCTAGCAGGTCTTGGGTTAAGAGTTTCCCTTGATATCCTGCTAGTCCTTCATTTTTTTCAACTATCCAATGCGTATTTGAGCGATTCATTTCCGCTTCTAACTCCTTGAATGCTTGGTTTCTTCTTGCTTCCATTTCATCTGCGTTAATATCTGGATTAGCATAAGTGCGTACATCAATGCCTTGTTCTAAACCTTCTCTGATTTCTATCATTTGTTGCCAATCAAATTCTGGTTTGGCATAGATACTCACATCAAGTTTTTCTTCAAGACCCTTTCTGATTTGCTCCATCTGATTCGCATCAAATTGTGGATCAGCATAAACATCAACTGCAAGGTGGTTTTCTAATCCCTCTCTGATTTGTTCCATCTGCTCATCATTAAATCTAGGATCAGCATACACAGTAACATCCACACCATGAAGCAACCCTAGTCTTATTTCCTTCATCTGCCAATTGTGAAATTTTGGTTTAGCATAGATACTAACATTTTGGTTCTGTATTAATCCTTCCGCTATTTCTTCCATTTGATAGTGGCCAAATTTAGGGTCGGCATAAATGCTAACATCAATATCTCTGCTTAATCCATATTTTATTTCTGCCATTTGCAGTTCATCAAATTCAGGTTTGGCATAGATACTAACATCTAATTTTTGTTCCAATCCTTCTCTGATTTGTTCCATCTGAGCATCGTTGAATTCTGGGTTTGCATAGATATCTACATCAAGTTTATTTTCTAAACCTGCTAGAATCTCTTTCATCTGCCAACTATTAAACGTTGGATCAGCATAAATGCTGATATCTACTCCTCTATCTACCCCTTGTAACAATACTTCTTTTTGTTCCTCATTAAATCTTGGGTCATTCAAAAAGTCTTCGTTCATCGGTTGTTGCACCTCGTTTCTCTGGTTGTTTTCGATTTCCTGAAACTCAGCTTCAATTTCAGGTTCCATATTTGAAATTGGAGAAGGCTCTAATGAAAAATAAGCTTGTTGCGTGTTATCTATGTGATTTTGAACAGATGGGGTGCCCAATATGCGATTTAGCATCTGGTTGCGTAAGCTCTCCAATTGATCTGGAGATTGAAAATAATCGTTATCTACTGAAATAATATTCAACTGTTTTCCATTAGAAGTGTTTTCTTCAGCAAAAATGGCAACAACTGGTTCTGTATTACCTACGTTTTGAAGTTTTCTTTCAAATCGTGGTTTTGAAGTATTTTGTAATGTATACGGAACCATAAATCCAATCTTATTTGTTAAATCTTTAAATCCTAGTAACAGTTCTTTATCTTTTGTGCGTAAAGCGTCATTGTATACGGCATGATTATTTTGAGATTGTTGAATTTTTGAAAAATCTTGTAAATAAAGTGTTTTTACATCAAATAAATCTGGAAACTTATTTAAAACCGCTAGCTTTTTCTTAGTATTCTCAAAGTTTTTGGTTACTGCTATTTGTTTATAATTAATCGTATTATCAATAATATCTTTTAACAGTTTTTCAGAGTCCAGAGTTACAACATTCTCTCCCTCTTTTTCTAGAAAATATACTCCAACTAAATGTGAAAAATGTCTTGCATTAAAAGTAGTTGGTAACACATGATATTCATTTCCTGCACTTACAAAATGTAGATTTTGATTAGATAGATTTGTCTGGTAGTACTCCGCTACTTTTTGTAATTCTAGAATATATCCTTGGACAATTTGCTGTTCATTTTGTGTAGGAAACCTATATCCGTTTTTTAATTGGTTCTGTAGCGAAAGATATTCATTCCAATCCATCTTTTCTTCATCAAAGATTGCTTGTGGAACATCCGAACGGAACGGCAAATTCTTATACTTTCCTAATTTGCGAATAAATTGTTTACCTTTCTCGTCATTATCAACTGCAATAATGAGTTCTAAACCTAATCTTTGTTTAAGGTGTTGTTTTGATTGAGGAGATAGTTTTGAATGGAAATCTTCAAGATAATCTTCTCCTTTGATTGGACTTTTTGGTGCAAGGATATCTTTTAAATGATTACTAATGACTCTTTGATTCAGCCCATTCATTGCTACTAGACGAGCATCATTGATTTTGGGCCTTTTTAACTCGTAATAGCTCATCATATCAATAGCGGATTCAAAAAAGATTAATTTCTTTGGTGTGCCAATATCGACATGGACACCAAAATCTCCACTACTATTAGCTAGAATTTCTTTTAACCGACCTTTTTTAGAATATTTTTCCCAGTTTTCATTGATTCCTTGTAAGGTTGCCCCAATCAAATCTTTTGTTTGAGGATTAAAAGATTTGAATATGACAACTGGTTCTGAGTTTTGGTCTGCTTTGTGATAACGTGATGACTGGGCTAGAACACCTTTATCCATAAAGAAATCAACTGTTTTTGGGTGTAAGCCTCTGACATTCACTAAAAAATCTTTTGCTAGCCTTTGATTTGAATGTTCTTTTAGAAAATATCGAAACGGTTTATTTTCACTTTTAATCTTCGTTGCATCGAAACTTGTTAAGCTTGGATCATTTAAAAAGTTTAGTGCTTCCTTAAACTCTACGTTTTTTACTTGTTCAACAAGTGTAATTGGGTCTCCTTGAACATCTTGTGAGAACCATTTGAAATTATTTTTCTTTGGAAAAATGACTAGACTGTCATGTTCACTCCAAACATAAGTCCCTCCTCTTTTTTCAATATTCATCCCTAAAGCTTGTGCTACATCAAGGATGTTGCGGTTCTTAGCTACCTTGAGTCGTTGCTTATAGTCATTCTTCCGACTATTAGGTGGTTGATTTGACATATTATCCCTTCTTTCATAAGGAACCATAGTTCCGTTTATGCACATATGATAAAACAAAGGTAAAAAAAGAAAGATTTTAGGATAAATAATCAACAACTTTTTTAATAGAAAAAAGATAACTTATTTGTTGAAACGCATATTTACTCATGTTATAATGAAATCAAGAAAAGCCAAAGCGAATGCCGAAGCACTGTCACCATGGCGAACCAAGCTGATCACTTGGTATTTCAAACTTAGATGATATCTATAAGTTTGGGATAGGTTGAATAAATATCTAGACGAAAATGGCTGATACGTCTATGGTAAGCGGAGATCCATTGGAGTTGTGTACACAACGAAATAAAACCGCGTAAATGTTTGAGAGTTAGTGAATCTAACTCTTTTTTTGTTTATCAAAATTCGTCAAATTAAACAATTTCCGCAAAAAAACAAGCGTGACTTTTTAAAATAAGCGCTTTATTTGCAAACTGGATATAAAATACTCTAGAGAAAAGGATAATTTTGAAGGCTTCCTTTCTCTTTTTACAACAAAACAGACACGCTAGTTTTTAGGCTAACGTGTCTGTTTTGTTGCATTAATTTTTGTGATTCTTACGATTAAAGATACTTAAAAATCCACTAAATACCATCATTGATAAACCTAAAATACCCAGTGATGCCTGCTCTTTTGCTCCTGCTTGAGGTAGAGAGTTTTTACTAGATGAAGTATATTGCATTTTATGTTTTTGCAATAGATTTGGTTTATTATTTTTCGGTTTAGCAGGTTTCTTTTCTGCTAAAGGCAATGAGTTAGTCTGTGTTCCTGTATCTGTCGTATCTGGATTATCGGTTTGAGTACTGTTGTCTGAAGTTGTAGGATTGTCAGTCTGCGTACCGTTGTCTGATGTAGCAGGCTCATCCGTTTGCGTAGATGCGTCATTGGTTGAAGGAGCGTCCGTTTGACTGCCTTGGTCTACCACGTTCTTCTTAACGATTCGAACAATCGAATCTGTACCGTCTCCTTTAACTTCATAAGTGACAAAATCATCCACAAAGTCCATGTTATCTGGCAACATTTCTAAGTCTGAGCCATCCACGATGTAGCCCTTATCTTCTGTAATCGTAAAGGATTTATACACGCTACCATCTTCATATTGATAAGTCACAGGAATGTTTACTTTGGTTTGTGTTCCTGTATCTGTCGTATCTGGATTATCTGTTTGACTGCCTTGGTCTACCACATTTTTCTTCACGATTCGAACAATCGAATCTATGCCTTCTCCTTTGACTTCATAAGTGACAAAATCATCCGCAAAGTCCATATTGTCTGGCAACATTTCTAAATCTGAGCCATCTACGATATACCCTTTATCCTCTGTAATCGTAAAGGTTCTATATACTGTACCATCTTCATATTGATAAATCACAGGGATTTCTACTTTCGTTTGCGTGCCTGTATCACTTGTGTCTGGATTGTCCGTTTGTGTACCATCATCTTTGCTATCAGGCGTATCGGTCTGCGTGCTACCATCTGAAGTATCTGGATTATCTGTTTGTGTAGAACCATCACTGACATCAGGTGCAGCAGTCTGAGTGCCACTGTCTGAAGTATCAACTTTGTATTCAACCAAAATGACAATCGGCTCACTTTGATTGATGTCTACCTCTTGTTCAGCTACGTTCTCTACATGATAGCCTTCCATTTGTTTAGGGTTGTAGCTATCAAATTTACTTTGAACTAACACCCAATCAGAATAGCTCGTTTCGCCACTTGCTTCATGTACAGTTTTGATACGTGTACCATGCACTTTTTGTGTGATAGTTTCTTTTGTTCCATCAGGTTTCTTTACAATAATTTGTCGAATGAAATCTTTTTCTTCCGTTACTTTAATCACATTTTCTGTATAAGTAACGCTTATTTCAGTATTTTCTGAATCAGGATTCACTTTCATCTATTCAACGAAATCGATATTCGCAGTATATCCATGAATGCTTGGGATAGTCATTTCATCAAATGTATCTTTACTTGTTTCCCATTCGCCAAAAGAGATTTGATTATTACTTAAATCTGTAGATTTGCTACGAGTATAGGTCACTGTTTGAACGATATCTTTTTTCGTACCATCTGGATTTGTAATATGAATCGTTCGAGTAATGGTTTTACTTTCCGAATCATTATCAAAACGTTTTTTCACATGAATGACAATATCTGAATTACTTTCTGTCACATTCCATGTACCTGAAAGAGATTCGTTGGTCATATATTCCTCATGAAACGGGTTAAACATATCAGTCATATCGTAAGGAATTGTTTCTCCTGTTTGACCTGTTAAGGATTTTATTGCCAATGTTCTATCCTTTTCATCTACAATTCGGATGTTTATTGTATGATTGGTTGCTGTATAAGACACCTCAATCGTTTCATCTTCTCCTGTAGATACACTTGATTCAATTTTCTCTTGAGAAGGCTTGTATCCATCTATATTTGGCACAACATATTCATCATAATTAGGATGATCGCTTTCCCAATCCGTGTATGACACAGAATGCGTTGCTAAATCAGTTGTCTTCGTCCGTGTGAATGTCACATTTTGTGCAACTTCATCTGAAGAACCATCAGGTTTATGAACAATAATCGTTCGAGTGGCTTGCTTTGTTTCCTTTTCCTTTTTTAATTTATGCGTTATAGGGATTTTAATTGGTACATTATTCTCTGCTAAAAAGATATATTTTCCTGTTAACGAATTCGTATCTACATCATATTTATCCTTAACACCCTCATAAATTGTCGTTAAATCATAAGCCTTTTCAGCCCCAGTAACACCATTGATAGTCATTTCCCCAACTGATTGGTTTAATTCAGTATCCCAAAGGAAAACTTTGTTTTCTTGAGGATTGGCAGAATAAGTTACATGGATGATTTGATTTTCCATATCAGGATTCTCTACTTGCATTTCAGGAATGGATTCATGCGTTGCTGTGTAGCCATTAATAACGGGTACTTGATAACTATCAAATCTTGGATGTTCACTTGACCAACCTTTATCGGTCACTTCTCCAGTTATCAAATTCGTTACTTTAGTATGGCGATAAGTGACCTTTTGGATTTCCTCTTGAGTCTGCCCATCTGGAGTGGTCACCTGAATCGTGCGTGTGATTTCTTTTGTTTGCGTTTCTTCTGATGTTGTTGGTTGAGACAAATCAAAATATTTTACTTTGATAACCTTATCTGTATATCCAACTAATCCTTTTAGCGGCGCAGAATCCTCTGTAATCCCCATAAATTGATACCCTTCGATTGTTTCAGGTTCATATTTATAACTATCTGCGTAATTCGCATTCTCTTTAATTGTTTTTGGCAACTTGATTTCTTTTCCTGTTTGGTCTACATATTGAACCACAACATTATGTGGCAATTGATTGCCTGACCCTTCAATTGATTTCAAATCAAGCAATAAATAATATGGCTCTGGTTTGCTTGTAAATTCTTTTTTCTCATTGTTTAATGAATCATGATAGTACGTATGATGATATCCGCTGATTGCCGAGGTCGCATAACCTTTCGTGTAATAATAATCCCCATATTTCCAATTATCCACATCGTTAAAGATAACATTTTCATCAAACATTAATTCCTTCCCAATCGACAATTGTGGACCCAAATTCTCCATCAAAGCATATTTTGGCATATGCACTTCATTGGTATTTACAATCGTAATCTTGTCCTTTTCATAAATGACATCCCATTCATAGTGTGTCGTAATATCCTTTATCACTTCACTTGGTTTAAAACTTCCCCATGAATGATCATCTGACCATATCACATCTGCAACAGTCGTATAATCATTGATTTTATCCATCGAAAAATGTTGTGTCGTACCTATTAATTCAGGTTTAACCGTCAAGCCAGATTTATCACTATTTAAGAAAAATTCTTGTTTCATATCTCCTGGTTCAAAAATGCGTTCTTTCTCTGATTTCCGACCGTCTGAAACAACTGTCATGGATGACGGAATTTTAACATCAAGCACGTTTGTTCTTAGTAACTCAGAATAATTTGCAAAGGATGAATTTTTGGATATATTTACATCAGTCCTAGCTGTATCATAGTCATAATTAATAATTGACACTAAACGATCCCTAACCTTCCCCGTTGCGTCATCATGAATTTGATCAAACCATAAAGCAGGACGGAGATGAAATTCTTTTACCGTTTCATTATTAAAATTGAGCGTGCCAATGATTTCGTTATCTAAGGTTTTAGGCATCAGTTGATCATACACTCCCATATAATCATCTAAGTTGAGTCGCCACTTATCAGAATGAGTATTCGCAAATTCTTTAATTAATTTATGATTAATTAGTGTACCATTCGTACCTTTATCAGATACATCTAATCGTTTCTCGTATACCATTCTATTTTCTAAAACGTTCTGATCCTTATGTAACTCAGTTGATTTTAATAAAATGGTACGATTGGATAAGTCGTTTATTTTCTCGCTATCAAATGATAATACAACATATCCCCAAACATTATCTGATAACTTCTGTATTTCGAAATATTCATCTAAATCTGCTTTCGTCCATACATTTAATTCTTTTGCACGCATTTTTTCATAAAATGCAGTTAAAGCCACCTCTCTCGGTGTTTTACCTAAATTCGGATACTCCAGCTTCACATTTCCAACGGTTACCCCTTGTATACGAATATCTCCTCTAGGGATGATAGCGTCTATATTTCTTTGAGGCATATTTACCGTTAGTAGTAATCGCTCGCCTTTACGAAACTTTTTACCATCATCAATCTTTATTTGTATCCCTTCATTCACGATAGCTACCGAAACACCATCCTGTTGAACGCTTAACATCCCCTCCTGATTATAGGCTTTTGAGCCAAATAAAGCTTCTCCTAATAAATCATCAAAATATTTCATAGCTTTGTTTTCATTTTCAGACCTTGCAACATCTTGATTGACTCTAGTCATAACATATTTTGCGAACAGGTTAGACCATGTTTCAAAAACAGGTGCATTTGGCGCAATTGCTTTTAATAATGGCACGACTTTTTCATCTCTAGATAACGAGTATTCTGTCCCATTGTTAGTATAAGTTTTACCATCAATACTATGGCTTATCTCGTGATATAGCGTACCTAACGCTTGGTCGAAATTTTGCAAATTATAATATTGCGTATTTAATCGAGTAGATCCTGCTAATGATTGAGTTAAACCGTAATATCCATCGGATTTTTGGTAAAAACTCAAACCAGTCACAAATTTTCGAATTGATTCAGGTAAACTATCTAATGCTTTTAAAATATAACCTACACCTGTCTGTCTATCCTGATCTAAATTTTGTGCTGTCTCTTCCATTACCACCTGATTACTTGTAAATGCGCTTCGTTCATTTACTTGATTAATCGCTTGTTGCAAAGCTTCTTTTGCTTTTTGCGAGACATAAGAGCTTTCTGATTGTATCGTTGATTCTGTTGCAAATACATGGTTATCATAACTATCAAAAGTAGGGATGCCACCAATCAACATTACACCTACTGCACAACTGACTAAACCATAACCTGCAATTTTTCTTAAAGCATATCTCTTGTATTTTTTGCATAAAATATCTTCCTTTCGATTTGAGTTAGGTTCAGTATAATTTTTTTATGCAAAAATATAGATTTAAGTATAGATAAACAAAAGTCACCTTCCAAAGGTGACTTTCTTAAAATGATTTCGATTTAATAGGCTAAAAATTGTAATTAATTCATTCTATATTGAATTAGATACTTCTAGCACTATTTGACATAAAAGATAAAGGTTGGTTCATGTTTTGTTGCTGATTGTTTGCTTTTTCCTTTGCTTTATTGATTGGTGGATCCATTCGTTTATTTATCGTGTCAATCATCTTTTGAGCGGTTTTGTGTACTCGAGACAAACTTTCGTTTAATTGCTTATCGTCCATTAAACTTAAATTTTTTGTCCAGCCAGCAATGTAATGTACTGCTTTATCGCCTGTGTCCATTCCAAAAGTTTTGGCAACAATATAACTGGTCATTTCAGCCTCAAATTCCGCAACCGTTGCTTCAACTTTTTTATTGTTATGCAAGGTTGCATGAGCTAATTCATGGATTGAAGTCCCAATGTTTTCAGTTGGAGTATTATTCTTGTTTAATAAAATCATTTCCAATGTTGGATAATATGCACCATGCGCATTACCTAAGTTATTTGCTGTATCTATTTTAATTGGTACACCAATTTCATTTGAGTAGTCTTTCAACCCCTCAATCATCTTTTTCGCAATTTCTTCATCGACATCAAAATTATAATGTCTATTTGGCATAGCTTTTGGATAACTTTCTGGCTTAAGGTTGGTTTGCGATAATTCAAATACTTTATAAGTTGTAAATCCTGTTTTTCGTTGACCTACAACTTTAATTTTTCCCTCTTTTAATGCTTGTTTTTCCATTTCTGTTGCGTACTCTTTCAATTTTAAAACTGGGGATCCCTTACTATCTACTTTAATATTCCCTTTTTCATCCAATGTAGGAATTACATCTGAAAAAATTGGTCTGAATAAAGTAATCTGTGCTTTTTCACCTGCTTTTACTGATAATTTTGCTTCAGTATAAGTCTTTTCTTCTCCAGTCTTTCGGTTCTTATACACTCGAGTAGAAGGTTCAATATCACCTGCAGTTAATCCTAGTTTTTCATGATATTCTGCCCATTGATTATAGGTTGCGACTGCATTAGCACCATGCCATTGTCTTTGAATTAAAGCAACATTTCGAGGAGAAAGATTTGGGAATTTACTCATAAAATCTAGGTAGTCTTTCATTTCTTGTAGATCTGCTACATAGTTTTTAATTAAATCCAGTGCATATTGGCTAATATTTTCTTTATCTAGCGGATTGAAGTCTTTTTCTGGTTCTTTGATCTCTTGCATCTGTCCTGTTTGTTTCGACAAAATTTCTTCTACACGTTGTTTTGCTTTATCATCTGTTGGTGCGAACTTCTCGCTTACCTTAAATGAGCCATCTTCCTGTCGTTCAATGGCCACTTTTTTCAATCCTTTGACAAAATATAAGTCTGGATTCTTCTTCCATTGTTGTAATTCATGATTATCAACCAATGCTTGAATACTTGAATCAATATTTGGAGTTACTTCTACCTCCTCCATAGCTGGTGCTACTGAATAATAAGGTTCTTGATTTTGTTCTTTCTCTAAATCTGGATTTTGAATTTGATTTTCTGGTAATAGATACATCTGATTTTCAATAATCTTTTCTTTGGCCAGTTTTGCTACTGATGGATCCACATCTTGACTTAATACATCTAAAGCATATCCTGCAGTATAACCTCCTGATGCATAGACTGCTTTACTTGTAATCAATGCTTTTCTAATGTCTGGATCTTCATCATTAAGGAAGTAAGCACGATATTTTCCTTTAGCAATCAACTCTAGCTTTTCTTCTTTTGTTCCAGCTCCTGTCAATGAACGTTGGAGGTCATTTTGATGATATTTGGCAAGCTTACTAACCATTGGATTTTCATGTTGAGCTAATTCATCTAGTTTGTACCCTTGTCCTGCTAAAGCAACCAAAATGAATGGAATATTTTCTTGATATTGTTGTTCTAAATGATAGCCTGCCTTTGTAACAAGATTTGCATTCACTCTGAGTTTCTCAATTGCAGGTAAGTCATTAGTTACTTCCGTTTGTTTCATGGCATTTGCTTTTTCTTCTTCTGTTAGTTTGAAATTTTGTTCAATCACATCTAGTCCGTACATGTGTTGTAAAACTTCTATAACAACTCGGTCTTCTGAATCATAGACTAATTTATCTAATCGATATTTATTTGTTGCAGTTAAAGCACGTACACTAACATCCCAGTCATTTGCTAGTCTATCAATTGCTTCTTCCGTTAAATCATCTCTAGCCAGTACACTGCGTCTGACTAAAGGACTACTGCTCGCTAACTTACTTTTTACTTCTGGATTCATCATTATTTTCTCTCCTCTCTCTTTGGACGATGTATCCTCAGCGTTTTTTTGTTGTTGATTTTCTAAAAATATTGACTTATCTTTTGCCCAATTTACTAATTGATTTACGTGAGTAATTTCCTGTTTCGTTATCCCACTTTCTCTTGCTGATCTAAGAAATTCTGTTACTAAACCTGAAGGGTCATCTCCGTGTATATCAGTTAAATTAAGTTCTAATTGATGTTGAATAATCAAATCTTGTACAGTTTGCTTTTCATTGACTTTTTGTTTCAATAAATCTTCCATGATAATTGCTACTTGTTGCTGATCTTTTAACTGCCATTCATGCCTGTCAATATAATCCATTGCTCTTAAAACTTTATCTGAAGCATTCGTAATTTCCCCATTTAAAGCAATGATTCGTAACGGATTTTCTTGATCCTTTGTCAACATAGCAATCACTTGTTTATGATTTAACATTAACAATTCTTTTGATTTCTTATTTCTAAATCCCATGTTAGTAATCCATCTTAATTCTTTATTTTCGATTAATCTAAATCCTTGAAATAAATTTTTCTTATGTCTAAAAACCCCTTTACTTAGCTTTACATCAGATTTAAACTCGTTAAGATCGTTCAAAAAAATATACTTTTGATTTAAATCTGCGAGAAAATCACGCATCATAGAAATTTTTTTAACTGTACCTCCAGATTCCTGAACTAGCGTTCGGTGAAAATCCAATTTTTTATTTATTAAATCCTGATATAAATCTTTTTGAGGTGAAACACTTCCGTTATCTGTATAACGCAAACCCACCAAATGACCAAATTGATCATCACGAACATGGACTTGCTCTATCTGAAAACTCTCCCCATCTTCAATTACAAAATACCAGTCCTTATTAGCAAAGTATTCTTCAAATTTTTCTGCTGAATCGTATAATGTTTCTAATCGTTCAAAAAATTGATAATTTTTCTTATTCAACAGATGATATAAATTATCATTTATGCTATAATTAAGGTACTGATGAGGGACAGTTAAAGCGGAGGAAGCTCCGAGGTTTGTCGGCACTTTCCATCCAATGATTGAATCATTGGTAAAAAGGTTTAGCTCGTGGAACTCATCCTGTTGACCGTCCAGACCATGACGGTCTTTTTTTGTGTCTTCAGAATCGAATTCTTTCGAGCTAGGTTCCGACTCCTTAATAGTCTTTCTATTTTGCTTTTCTATCCATAGTGTTTCTATCGCCCCACTTTGGATAATTAAATAAGATGCATTTTCATCACTAATACTATGAGTTAGACGATTCACTACCCAATGTTTCATATTTTTATCTATATATCTATCACTTGTTGTGATTCCTAACAGCAAGTTCTCATCCATATGAATAAAAGCATCGGTTGGAACAATGTAGACATCATCTTCGGTTGAACGATAACCAACACTCAAAAGCTTATTATTGATGTTGCTATTTAATATCCCTAGAGCATCTATAGCTAACTCCTTATCTAATGGTTGTTCTTCTCCTAGTAAAGTATCCGTAAACTTCAACATTACATCTAGCTTACCCAGACTATTCTCTGCAAGCTGTAGTTTTTCTACATCAACCATTTGATTGAAAAAGTCCATATGAAACTGATAAAAGTTCATATCATATTTATTCTCGTCTCCATATTTCAAATCAAACAGTTCAGCTAAATAAAATCCTTGTTTATTGAGAGAACCATAAAATACATCATAAGCATTTGGAATACCTGTATGTAGATAAATAGCATTAACAGTAAAACCTGCATCAGGACTATCTAGATTGATATCAATTGATGATTTTTCTTTTCGATAGTCGATAACTTTTTGTATGTTTTCTCGAAGTTGATAGAGTTTCTCCAAAAACAACTTTTTATCCATGATTACATCTCCTCGTTTATTGGTTGTTTTCGATTAATTACCCGTCTTTCTTATCTGAAACGAGCTTAGAATCGAAATCTCGCACACGACACTTTCTCAAAAGTGTACAAATTGTTCCACATTATAAATCACTCGATTTTTCTAATTTTCTAAAGATGATAGAAAATCATTCGAGTGATCCTAACATTAATTTCTTCTACTTTTCTTATTTACTTTTTTGGGATTGGCAGTACCATTGGCAATCGCACTGGCTAATGCTTTTCTTTTCTTCTTTTTAATTTTGGATTTCTTCTTATGCTTCAATCACTTCTTCTCCTTCTACAAAAAAGATTTCTTCTGGGAAGGTTTCTTCCACAATAATTTTTGCTTTGAATTCTTCTTCTGAAATTTCATGTCTTAAATACTGTTGCTTGCGTTCTTCCTGAATTTCTTCTTTACGTTTTAAGTATCGGTCTGCTAATTTTTGAAAAGTCTCTGGATCATGTTTAAACGATTGTTCAATTGCTAGATAATCATTTTTACCTAATCCTTGATATTCAATTACTTTCTCATTTTGGTCGATTCTACATACCGCCCATTTTTCTTTTGCATCAAATTCAGATACCTCTACACCTGGAAATATCAATTTTGTCATAACAATTCCTCTTTTCTTTTTTATTTCCTTCATCATAAACAAAAAAATAAAAAGTAAAGAATAAAGTATAAATAAACAAAAAAAAGACTACCTAACTAAAAGTTAGATAGCCCCATACTGCTATATTCTATTTTTCTAGTGCAGATAGCCATATTTTCTTTGTTTTTTCCTGAATATAAATGGATATTGGCAAATATTTAAAACCCCATTTTTCTGTCTTGTAGTTTTTTCTTACGTTAAAACTATTTGAATATTCATCAGTAACCTTGTATTCCTTTTCTCTTAAATACCAATACTTAATAAATGTTGGATAGATGAATTTATGTTGATAAATAATGATTTTCTTGATATATATTTGAAAAAGCCTGAATACAACATAAATCCCAAAATAGCATATAAAATAGCTAAAAATCTTTTCTAAGCGAATAGACGAATGAATAATGGCATCAAAAATTAAAAATGCAAATGATGTGATTCCTTGTATATAAAGGGTTCGTTTGAACTTGTGCGGGGAAAAGAATACCCCTAGCCACATTCCTACCCATAAAGCAAAAATACAAGTAACAACTACATTAGATAGCACCTTTAAATCTGCATAATTCTCAAGCGATAAAAAGATAAATGCCCAGCCTAATCCTTGAACTAATCCCCACAAAATTGGAAGCATTCCCTTGAATATACAATAACGAAAGCCCATAAGCATTACTTCTAGCTTCGTTTTCTCAAAATTCATCTTTTGGTATCTCAGTTTAGGATAGTTTTCTATATACGCCTTTGAATGAAATTCCGTTGAGAATTTTCGTCTTTTTTTCCATCCATCTAATAAATAGACAATGTAATCTGATAAAGCAAAAATATTCAAACAACATTCAAAGGAGATTAGCGTTCCAAAGAAAACTATACTGATAAAAAAGGTTTCATTTAACATAGATAAACTCACTTCTCTTTCAATTGATCTATCAATAGTATAACTAAAAGTCTTCTTTTTCTTGATTTTAGGATATTTTTTCTAAACACTTTTCAAATGCTGGATTACATGGTAGTTTATTAATAAATACTAGGATATAAGGAGAAGATACATGCAAACTATGAAACGTTTGATTGAAGAAGTTGAGTATTATATCGATAAAACTAACCAAATTGCAGTAATCGATAATTATGAAATTATGTACCATCTTTTAGATGATTTAGGAGATTTGAGTCGTGCCATACGCTATTTGACCTTTTCTAAGGATCAACAACACACCAAAAGCATTAATGTTTATATTATGAACATTGCGTCTTAAAAATGTATTGATATATCAATAAAAATCACCCTTAAA
>SAMEA3387512__coassemble_1300_pt1 | contig 19961 bp, 18 predicted proteins | sample SAMEA3387512__metabat2_high_PE_013 | metagenome-assembled genome bin SAMEA3387512 (sample SAMEA3387512) | Felis catus | biome: Faeces | place: United Kingdom | collected 2012 | reverse complement strand
TTTCATTAGGTGTTGTGCCTGAAGCGAAGCGAAAGGAATGAATTATAAAAATGGAGCAATTTATTATTCAACAATTAGTGACAGAACTTGCACCAATTACTAAGGTACAGATTGAAGCTGTTTTAAATCTATTGGCTGATGGTGCAACAATTCCTTTTATTGCACGCTATCGAAAAGAAAAAACGGGCAGTCTAGATGAGGTGCAAATCAAAAATATTCAAGACCGCTATCAATATTTAGAAAATCTACAAAAACGTAAAGAAGAAATCATTGAAAATATTTCAAATCAAGGAAAACTAACAGAAGAATTGCGCGCAGAAATATTAGCTGCTAATGTTTTACAAAAACTTGAAGACTTATATCGTCCTTACAAACAAAAGAAAAGAACAAAAGCGACCATTGCTAAAGAAAATGGGTTAGAACCATTATCAGAAGCAGTATTTCAAAATCAAGATCAGGCTGTTTTGGAAAAGATGGCGCAATTAAGCACGAATGAAGCAGTACCTACGCTAGATGATGTGTGGAACGGTGTACATGAAATTTTGGCTGAAAAAATTGCGGATGAAGCAAAATATCGTGAATGGATTCGCAACTTTACCTATAAAAATGGTCAGTATACCTGCCAAGTAAAAGATGAGTCATTAGATGAAAGAAAAGTCTATGAAATCTATTATGAATTTACCCAACCAATCAAATCTATGGTTTCACATCGTATTTTAGCGACCAATCGCGGTGAAAAAGAAGGCGTCTTAAAAGTTAATCTAGAAGTAGATACAAATAAAATCCATGAATATCTGGCTAAACATATTATTCCGAAAAAGGCCAATGAATTGGTTGTTGAAAAATTAACCACAGCTTATGAGGATGCCTATAAACGGTTTATTCAACCAGCAATTGAACGGGAAATACGCAATGAATTAACAGAAAAAGCAGATGAACAAGCAATTGAAGTCTTTGGGGAAAACCTTAGAAATCTATTATTACAATCGCCATTAAAAGGAAAAGTTGTCATGGGATTTGACCCTGCTTACAGAACCGGTTGTAAATTAGCCATTATGGACCCAACTGGTAAGGTATTAGCTATTGATGTGATTTATGCTACGATGGGCTCAGAAAAGCAATTAAAAGAAGCGGCTAAAAAGTTCATTCAATTAATTGAGGACTATCAAGTAGAAATGGTAGCCATCGGGAATGGAACAGCCTCAAGAGAATCTGAACAATTTGTTGCCGAGCAATTGAAAAAAATCAATCGTAAAGTCTATTACACCATCGTAAATGAAGCAGGGGCCTCCGTTTATTCAGCCAGTGAAGTTGCCCGAGCAGAATTTCCAGATTTACAAGTCGAGCAAAGAAGTGCTGTAAGTATTGGTCGTCGTTTACAAGATCCATTAGCAGAATTGGTGAAAATCGATCCAAAGGCGGTGGGAGTTGGTCAATATCAGCATGATGTATCCCAAAAACAACTAGCGCAGCAATTAGACTTTGTAGTTGAGACTGTGGTTAACCAAGTCGGTGTCAATGTGAATACCGCTTCTAGCCAATTACTTGCAAGAATCGCTGGTCTAAATAAGACAACCGCACAAAATATTGTCACTTATCGGGAAGAAAATGGCGCATTCAGTCAAAGAAATCAATTGAAAAAAGTGCCACGTTTGGGTCCTAAAGCTTTTGAACAAGCAATTGGATTTTTACGTATTCCAAATGGAAAAAATATTCTAGATAATACGCCAATTCACCCAGAAAGCTACCAGGCAACTAAGGATTTGCTAGCTGAGTTAAATATTGAACTCGATATGCTTGATACACCGGAAGCAAAGAGCCAATTACAAAAAATAGAAATCAAACAATTATCGGAAAAAATAGCCATCGGTCGTGAAACTTTACAAGATATTGTAGATTCATTGCTTAAACCGGGGCGTGATTTACGGGAAGATATGCCAGCGCCTATTTTACGTTCAGATGTCTTATCAATAGAGGATTTAAAAGTTGGGATGAAGCTCCAAGGAACGGTGCGTAATGTCATTGATTTTGGAGCCTTCGTAGACATCGGTGTGAAACAAGATGGACTAGTTCATATTTCTAAACTTAGTGACCGCTTTGTTAAACACCCTAGTGAAGTCGTTGCAGTAGGTGATATTGTGCAAGTCTGGATTACCAGTGTTGATACACAAAAAGGTCGTATCGGCTTATCTATGCTTGCGAGTGACGGGCATGAATAATCAAGAATTAACGCATCTTGTTCAACAAATTTCGCTTGAGTTTTTTAAAAGACCTTTCATACATCAAGCTGTATTTAACAAAAGACTGAAAACAACGGGGGGAAGGTATCATCTAAACAATAATCATATTGATATTAATCCTCTACTGTTAAATGTAGATAAAGCAATATTATATGGTGTCATTAAGCATGAATTGTGTCATTATCATCTACATTTAGAAGGCAAAGGTTATCGCCATGCAGATCAAGACTTTAAAAAGCTATTACAAGCAGTAGGTGGATTACGCTATACACCAAGGTTACAACAGTCGAAATTCCACTATCAATGCATAGTTTGTCAGCAAGATTATTTCCGAATGAGACGCTTGGATGTGCGTAAATATGCATGTGGGAAGTGTACCGGTCGCTTGAAATTAGTAAAAGACTATTAAAAAGCTTTTTAAAATACTGCGAAAAGAATTGATATTTCGTGTGTTTTGTTAGATAATGAATTGTCTTTTCCCTTGTAATATCAATTATTTGACAAAAAACACGTGAAAGATTATAAAATTGCTATATTGAAAATACGAAAAGAGGCAACTGAATGATTAATAAAGATCAAATTTATCACTTTGTTGGGATTAAAGGTTCTGGAATGAGCTCTTTAGCTTTAGTTCTTCATCAAAAGGGCTATCATGTCCAAGGTTCTGACGTGGAGCAATATTTCTTTACCCAACGTGATTTAGAAAAAGCAAACATTTTAATTTTGCCATTCAACGCTGATTATGTAAAAAAAGAATATATTGTGATTGCTGGGAATGCATTTCCTGATACTCATCCTGAAATCGCACGTGCTAAAGAAATTGGTGCTACTGTGATTCGTTACCATGATTTTATCGGTAAGTTTATTGAACAATTTACAAGTATTGCCATTACGGGATCTCATGGGAAAACAAGCACAACTGGGTTACTTGCCCATGCAATGTCTGGTGTGGTACCTACAAGCTATTTAATTGGTGATGGTACTGGCCATGGTGAACCCGATGCGACTCATTTTGTTTTTGAAGCCTGTGAATATCGACGTCATTTCTTAGCCTATTCACCTGATTATGCGATTATGACGAATATTGATTTTGATCATCCAGACTATTATGAAAGTATTGAAGATGTGTTTACGGCTTTCCAAAGTTTAGCTCATCAAGTTAAAAAAGCGATTTTTGCTTATGGCGATGATGTTTATTTACGGAAATTACAAGCTGAAGTACCAATTTATTACTATGGTCTTAAAGATACCGATGATTTCCAAGCTAAAAATATTGAACGCACAACGACTGGTTCACAATTTGATGTGTATCACGGTACTGAATTTGTTGGTCATTTTGCTATTCCTGCTTTTGGTGAACATAATATTAAAAATGCGTTAGGTGTTATTGCAGTATGTTTTGTTGAAGGTTTTGATATGAAATTAATTGCTGATGAGTTAAAATCATTTGCAGGTGTCAAAAGACGTTTTAGTGAGAAGAAAGTGGCGGATATGACAATCGTGGATGATTATGCGCATCATCCAGCAGAAATTGCAGCTACAATTGATGGCGCACGTCAAAAATATCCAGATAAGCAAATTGTCGCTGTCTTCCAACCACATACTTTCACACGTACAATTGCTTTACTTGACGAATTTGCTCAAGCACTTGATTTAGCTGATGAAGTTTACCTATGTGATATCTTTGGTTCAGCACGTGAAAAATCAGGTCAAGTAAGTATTGAAGACTTATCTGCAAAAGTGAAAAAAGGTGGAACAGTCTTAAAAGAAGAAAATATGTCCCCTTTATTAAATCATGAAGATAGCGTCATTATCTTTATGGGCGCAGGCGATGTACAAAAATTTGAAATTGCCTACGAAAACCTATTAAGCAAAACAACGAGAAATGTTTTATAAGAAAAATATTTACCAGCTTGAATTTGATTTTGAGCTGGTATTTTTTATTTTAAATTCAAGTATCAAACTTGCACTTTTCTCTAGATTTGATTAAAATAATTGTAATGAAATATTTGGAGGAATGAAATTTGAATATTGGTAAACCTAGAAAGCTTGGTAAAACAATTGAGGAGATAGAAGAGGGCGATTCGTTATCATTAACCGAATCTATCGAAGACCAGCAACTCTTACTATACTTAGGACTTACAAATGATGCGAATCCATTGTTTATTCAACATGACTATGCACAACAAACGGAATTTGAAAGACCAATCGTGCCTATGGTGATGTTAAGCGGCATTATTGCGAGTGCGATTTCTAAGCATTTGCCTGGTCCGGGATCACATATTGTGAATTTCTCAATGAATTTAATTGAGCCTATTTATCATTATGAAACTTTGACCTTTAATTTTGAGGTAATCAAGGTGGACAAGATGAAAAATGTCGTAACCATTTCTGTTGAAGGAAATAATCAACAAGGCAATCGCGTATTAGATTCAGTCGTTATGGTTCAGCCACCATTGATTGTTTACACAAATACAGAAAATCAAGATGAGATGGTTAATGAGTAACTTCAAATAATGAAATGAGGGAAAATTTATGAATCAGGAATATACTACAACTACAGGATTAAATCGTTTTTTTGCAAAAGTATATGGCATTTTTGGTGTAGGCCTTGCCATTAGTGCACTAGCTGCTTATCTTTGTTCGACTGTTTTTGTCAATCAGTTTCTAGCTACTGTCAATCAAATGACTTTTATCTTATTATGGGTCTTTGAAATTGTCTTGGTCTTAGTAATTGGTCGTCAAGCTTTTAAAAATCCAGCTTTGACATTAGCTGGTTTTATCGTTTATTCACTGCTAAATGGAGTGACGCTATCAGTTACATTGCTAGTGTATGATTTCGGTACGGTTACTTCTGCATTTGCGGCAAGTTCTTTGACATTTATTGCAATGGCTGTCTTTGGTATCTTTACTAAGAAAGATTTATCCGGCATGGCGCGGGCGTTATATTCTTTTTTAATTGGTGCATTAGTGGTCATCTTAGTCAATATTTTTATGCAAAGTAGTGCCGTTGACTATTTTATTTCTTTTGTACTTGTCATTATCTTTAGTGGTTTGACTGCTTATGATAATCAACGTATTCGTGAAGCTTATTTTAGCTATCAAATGGAAAATGATTTTGGTATTGCTACTTTTATGGCATTAAATCTATATCTTGACTTCATCAATTTATTCTTAGCATTTATTCGCATTTTTGCTAGGGATTAATATTTAGTCAATAAAAAATTTAAGCATCAAGACAATTTGTTTTGATGCTTTTTTTTGGAGGGATAGGATGACGACTTCAACTAAATACCAGTTAGAAGCTGCCTTAAAAAAATATTTGTTAATGAAGCCATTGGATAAAATTACCATTCATGATTTAACCGAAGAATGCGGAATTAGTCGCATGGCTTTTTATTATCACTTTAAAGATATTTATGATTTGGTGGAATGGTCTTGTATAGAGGATGCCAAACGCGCGCTTAACGGGAAGAAAACCAAAGATACTTGGCAAGCAGGCTTACTAGATATTTTTGCAGCCATTTATGAAAACAAACCATTTATCATGAATGTTTACCACTCAATTAATCGTGAGCAACTAGAAACTTTTCTTTATCAGCGAACGTTTGAATTACTTTTTGATGTAGTTGAGTCACAGGTGAAAGGTCATCATATTTCAAAAAGTGATCAAGAATTCATCGCCCAATTTTACAAATATAGTTTTGTTGGTCTAGTGCTTGAATGGATTAATCAGGGGATGACTGCAGATTATCGTCCCTTAGCTAAAAAAATGATTACCCTGATGGAAGGGGCCATCGATACAGCCATCAACAAATTTGAAAAATAGCAATAATTTTATCAATTTTGTTATATTGTAAACTATTTAGTTCAAAAAATTTTATCATTCAAGCTAAATTGTAAATGGTTTCTCTTTTTTAATCGCGTTATGATGAACTTGTGAAATGATTAGAAAAGAGGTCATGGATATGTCAAAAAAATTTAAACTTGGTCTTACTAGTGCCTTAATTGCCGGAAGTAGTGTGGCAGCTTATCAGCTAGCCAAAAAAAGACAAACAAACGTGACAAAAAAAGCCGATGCTAACAAAGCTGAAGCCAAACGACTAGCTGAATATCGTAATACTGAAAGAGGGCTAGATGGACGCAACAGCAAGGGTATTTATTATACAAGTGGGAACTATGAAGCTTTCGTCACTCCTGAAAAACCAAAAGGCATCGAAGAAAAACATGCTTATCTAGTTGGTAGTGGACTTGCCTCTTTAGCCGCTGCTTGTTTCTTGGTTCGTGATGCTCAAATGCCTGGCGAAAATATCCATATTTTAGAAGCAATGGATATTGCTGGTGGTGCTTGTGACGGTATTTTAGATTCCACACGCGGTTATATTATGCGTGGTGGACGTGAAATGGAAAATCACTTTGAATGTTTATGGGATTTATTTAGAAGTGTTCCATCGCTTGAAAAACCAGGATTATCTGTATTGGATGAATATTATCGTTTAAACAAAGAAGATCCAAACTATTCCTTATGCCGTGCAACAGAAAATCGTGGCCAAGATGCACATACAGACGGTAAGTTTAATCTAAGTCAAGAAGGCGTTATGCAAATTATGAAACTCTTCTTCACTAAAGACGAAGACCTATATGACAAGCGAATTGATGAAGTCTTTGATGATGAAGTCTTTAACTCTAATTTCTGGTTATATTGGCGTACGATGTTTGCGTTTGAAAATTGGCATTCAGCATTAGAAATGAAATTATACTTCCAACGTTTCATTCATCACATTGCTGGTTTACCTGATTTTTCTGCATTGAAATTTACGAAATACAATCAATATGAATCCTTAATCTTACCAATGCAAAAATACTTGGAAGATCATGGGGTGACTTTCCAATTTAATACGAAGGTAACTAATGTCGTATTCAAATTTGAAAATGGTCAAAAAATTGCTTCACGTATTGAATGTTTAGTGAATGATGAAGCTCAAACAATTGAACTTACAACGAATGATTATGTATTTGTAACTAATGGAAGCTGTACAGAAAGCACCATTTATGGTAGTCAAGATCAAGTACCAACAGGAGATGCTGAAATTCGTGAAAGTGGCTGTTGGCAATTATGGAAAAATATTGCGAAACAAGATCCTAGTTTTGGCCATCCAGAAAAATTCTGCTCAGATATCTCTAAAACCAATTGGGAGTCCGCTACGATTACTTTAAAAGATGATCGCATTATTCCTTATATTACCAATATTTGTAAACGCGATCCACGAACAGGAAAAGTGGTTACTGGTGGTATTGTCAGCTGTAAAGATTCTTCATGGTTGTTAAGCTGGACCATTAATCGTCAAGGGCAATTCAAAGACCAACCAAAAGATGAAGTCTGCGTCTGGGTATATAGCTTATTTACTGATGTGAAAGGTGATTATATTCAAAAACCAATGAAGGAATGTACTGGTAAAGAAATTACAGAAGAATGGTTATATCATTTAGGTGTACCAATTGAAATGATTAACGAGTTAGCAACTAATCATGCTGTCTGTGTACCAACAATGATGCCTTACATTACAGCATTCTTCATGCCACGTGCCAAAGGGGACCGTCCTGATGTGATTCCTGATGGTTGCGTAAACTTTGCTTTCTTAGGACAATTTGCTCAAACACCACGTGATACAATCTTTACTACAGAATACTCTGTTCGTACCGCAATGGAAGCTGTCTATGGTTTATTTGCAATTGAACGAGGTGTCCCTGAGGTTTGGGGTAGTGTCTATGATGTTCGTGCGCTATTAAATAGTAGTGTGTGCTTAATGGATGGTAAATCACCACTTGATATTGAATTGCCATTTGGTTTAGATGCTTTGAAGAAACCGATAATTAAGAAAGTTCAAGGGACCATTTTGGAAGACCTATTCCTTAAATACGGTGTGTTGCGAAAGGATATGCTTGAATAAATAGTATAAACAAAAAAACTTGGGGAAATATCTCCAAGCTTTTTTGTTGCATTGAAGGTGAAAAACCATCTGCTACCATCATTGAACAGTCATCCATCAACTACACACTCTTACATTTAACTTGGTTGTATGATCAAGAAGATGATTTCGTGTATGAATTAGTTTTAACACCGGAAAGTTTTAAAGATGCTGAAGTTTCACGTGAGTCTATGGTTCAAGCTATTTATGATATTATCACTGACGAAAATCAATAAAAGTATACACGCAAAGGATTTGGGGTAGGGCGACCAAATACCCATTATGCAAAACCATCCTTTTATTAATGAAGGCAAAGCAATGATTGAGCAATGGATGAAATTACAAGCAATTGAAAGAGAAATCAATCAAGAATTATCTCAAGCCTTAAAGACGATTCCTGAAGCCATCTTATTGAACGAATTTTATGTTTTATATTTTTTAAATCAATCTCAAGGTCAAAGTTTAACTGTGAGTGATCTAAGTAAAAAATGGATTAAGTATTAGTGCAACTTCCAGAATGCTCGTGAAATTTGAAGAAAGTTGTCGCGTAATTGAGTGAAAAGCAGGCGAACATAAACGAGAAATACAGATTATCTTGACTGATAAAGGCAAAGATTTATTAAATGAAGGAGTTAGCCTAATTGAAGACGTCTTATCACATTATCAATTAGATAAAATGGAAATAATTATCGAAAAATAAGTGAAATCACACTACAAGAATTTCATTTTCTGCTACAATAGGAAAGGAAGAAATGAATAACAATTAAAAGAGGTGCGATTGTGAGTCAGAAAAAGATTCTTTTAGTCGATGGCAATAGTGTGGCATTTCGAGCATTTTATGCGCTATATAATGTCATGGATAATTTTAAAAACGCAGATGGCTTATATACAAATGCGATTTTTACGTTCAAAAACATGTTTGAGAAGATCTTATTACAAGAACAGCCAACCCATGCTTTAGTGGCTTTTGACGCTGGTAAGACGACATTTCGAACGGAGATTTTTAAAGATTATAAAGCTGGACGTGCCAAAACGCCAAGTGAATTTAGAGAACAAATACCTTTCATTAGACAGCTAATTCATGGATTTGGTGTCAAAGAATACGAGCTTCCTAACTATGAAGCGGATGATATTATCGGCACCTTAGCGACAAAAGCTAGTCATGAAGGATTTGATGTCATTGTTGTTTCTGGAGATCGTGACTTAACACAGTTAGCAAGTGACAAGATTACGGTGTATATTACCGTCAAAGGAATGACAGAGTTAGAAATTTGTACACCCGCTTTTATCGCCGAAAAATATGATGGCCTTAAGCCGAAGCAAATTATTGATTTAAAGGGGCTAGCAGGTGATAAATCCGATAACTTACCTGGTGTCACTAAAGTCGGTGAAAAAACAGCGATTAAATTATTAAAACAATATGAGTCTGTTGAAGGTATTTATGAACACATTGATGCGTTTAAGCCAAGCAAGATGAAGGAAAACTTAATCAATGATAAAGAACAAGCCTTCATGTCTAAACAATTAGCGACCATTAATGTGCAAGCACCGGTTGAGATTACTTTGGCAGATTTAGCTTATCAAGGCATGAATGAAAATGAGTTAATTGCACTCTATCGAAAATTAAATTTTCAATTGTTTTTAGATAAGATGAATGTAGTTATGGATGATCATGAAATGGAAGAAATCACTTATGAATACATTCAAGAATGGCCAAATGATTTACCAGAAGCTGAAAAGTTAGCATTATATGTTGAAATGCTTGGGGAAAATTATCATTTAGAAGATATTGTGGGATTTGCCTTTGGTACTTCAGAAAAAATTTATGTGAGTGATAATCTTGATATATTAAGTAGTCCAGAATTTATTGATTATGTGCAAAAGGCCGTGCAATTGATTACTTTTGACATGAAGTGCCAAAAAATTGCGCTTTCTCGATTTGGGGCAAAGAATGTTTCGTTTACTTTTGATACTTTATTGGCTGCCTATTTATTGGATACCACCGATAATAGTAGCGATATTAGTAGTGTGGCCCATAATTATGGTTTAACGGAAATACTAAGTGATGAGCAAGTTTATGGTAAAGGTGCGAAAAAAGGGCTGCCTACTCATCCAGATGACTTTTATGAACATTTAGCCCGTAAAATCGACACCTTACATCGTTTAGTGCCTATTTTAACGAAAGAGTTGGAAAATAAAAATCAATGGCAACTATTTACCGATATGGAGATGCCATTAGCCGATGTTTTAGCCAAAATGGAAATGACCGGTATCAGTGTCGACCCTTTACGATTACAACAAATGAAACAAGATTTTGCTGTTCGTTTAGCTGAAATTGAACAAAAAATTTATGACTATGCAGGTAAAGAATTTAATATTAATTCTCCAAAACAATTAGGCGTGATTTTATTTGAAGAATTAAGTTTACCGGTCATTAAGAAAACGAAGACTGGTTATTCTACGGCTGTCGATGTGTTGGAACAGTTAAAATCAGCGCATCCCATAATCGAACAAATATTAAGTTATCGACAATTAGCTAAATTACAATCAACTTATATTGAAGGTTTACTTAAAGTGATTCAATTAGACGGAAAGATTCATACGCGCTATATTCAGACTTTAACGCAAACAGGTCGCTTAAGTTCCGTTGATCCTAATCTACAAAATATTCCAATCCGTTTAGAAGAAGGGCGAAAAATACGTCAAGCCTTTGTACCTAGCCACGAAGATTGGGTTATGTATTCATCCGATTATTCACAAATTGAATTACGTGTACTCGCACATATTTCTGATGATGAACATTTAAAAGATGCTTTTATCCATGGTCAAGATATTCATACTTCTACTGCTATGCGGGTTTTTGGTATTGATGATCCTAGTAAAGTAACCAGTAATATGCGCCGGGATGCTAAAGCGGTAAACTTTGGTATTGTCTATGGTATCTCTGATTTTGGCCTTTCTCAAAACTTAGGTATTTCGAGACAAGCTGCGAAAAAATATATTGATACGTATTTTGAACGCTATCCGAATGTCAAAAAATATATGCAAGATATCGTCACAAAGGCTAAAGAAGATGGTTATGTTGAAACACTATATCATCGTCGTCGTTATTTACCAGATATCCATGCTAAAAACTTTAATGTGCGCTCATTCGCTGAAAGAACTGCCATTAATTCCCCAATTCAAGGAACGGCAGCGGATATTTTAAAGATAGCAATGATTGAACTAGATAAACGATTGCAAACAAGTGATATCCAAACTAATATGCTCCTTCAAGTCCATGATGAATTGGTATTTGAAGTGAAAAGAGATCAAGTCGAGCAACTAGACGCCTTAGTAAAAGAAGTGATGGAACACGTGGTAGACCTTCATGTACCTCTAATTACGGATAGTAGTTGGGGAGACACTTGGTATGATGCAAAGTAGGTGAGAATATGCCAGAATTACCAGAAGTAGAAACCGTTCGTAAAGGGTTAAGTCAATTAGTAATTGGGAAAAAAATATCCAAGGTAGAAGTCTTTTGGCCGAAAATTATTGAACAATTATCTCCAAGTGATTTCAATCACCGTGTTAGCAATCAGACCATTCATGAAATCAAACGCAGAGGGAAGTTTTTAATTTTTTGTTTGGATCAAGATGTCATTATTTCACATTTACGCATGGAAGGTAAGTATCATTATTTTCCAGAGGCAACAAAGCCAAATAAGCATGTCCATGTAGTATTCACCTTTTCAGATGGTAGTCAATTACATTATCAAGATGTGCGTAAATTTGGTCGTATGTGTGCGTATCATAAAAATCACGTGGAAGAATATCCTGGAATCGCCAAATTGGGTCCAGAACCATTTAACGAAACTTTTGACTTGAAAATATTTCAACAACAGTTAAAAAAATCTAGCAAAGCGATAAAGCCTTTGTTACTTGATCAAAAATTAGTAACAGGATTGGGAAATATATATGTAGATGAAGCACTTTGGCAAGCAAAAATTCATCCCGAAACCCCCGCTAATGAATTGAAGCCTAAAGAAATAAAAGAGTTGCACCAAGCGATTATTGAAGTGTTAGATAAGGCTATTCAAGCGGGAGGGACAACGATTCGCAGCTATGTCAATGCTTTAGGCGATGCAGGGAATTTTCAAGTTGAATTAAATGCCTATGGTCAAGAAGGAATGCCTTGTCCGCGATGTGGCTCACCCATTCAAAAAATAAAAGTTGCGCAACGTGGCACGCATTTTTGTCCAAAGTGTCAAAAGAAAAGAGGAAAATAATGGCTTTTGTATTAGGAATCACTGGCGGTATTGCTACAGGAAAAAGTAGTGTCGTTCAACATTTTATCGATCTTGGTTTTCCTGTAGTTGATGCTGATATTATTGCGCGTCATCTATTAGATCAAAATGAACAAGCCTACAATGAGGTAGTGAAAGTATTTGGCTCAGAAATCTTACAAGAAAATGGCGAAATTAACCGTCAAGCATTAGGCGCGCTTGTTTTCAATCATCCAGATAAATTAAAGCAACTAGATGAATTAATGGCGCCCTTTTTGCAAGAAAGTATCCTCGCAGCAATCAAACAAGCAAGCCAAAACCAAAAATTAGTAATCGTTGATGTGCCCTTGATGTATGAAAAAGGGTATGATGAATGGATGGATCAAGTTGCTGTGGTTTACTGTACACCGAATCAGCAATTAAATCGTCTGATGCAAAGAAACCAATTGACTGAAAAAGAAGCGAAACAGCGTATTGATAGTCAACTACCCATAGAAATGAAAAAATTATTGGCTGAAGTCGTATTTGATAATTCCAATGATTTAACACAAACGATACAACAAGTGGATACTTGGTTAAGCAATCGAAAATATATTTGAAAAGAGGAAAATTTAGTGAATGAAATGATAGCATTACTGCAAAATCATGTTTCTGTTAGAGATTATGCGAATCGTTTAGTCAGTGAAGAAATTAAAAATGAATTAGTGAAAAGTGCCCAGAGTGCTTCTACTTCAAATTTCGTCCAAGCATATTCTATCATCGAAATGAAAGATCCAAAAGTGAAGGATGAATTGGCTGAAATCACGCAGTTTTCAGGACATTTGGCAAAAGCGCCGGTGGTTTATGTTTTTGTAGCTGACCTTTATCGTCACGCTGTTCAATTAAAGAAAAATGATGTTCCTTTAGATGGTTTAAGAAATATGGAATCAATGGTTGTTTCAATGGTTGATGCGACTTTGGCTGCTCAAAATATGGCCATTGCTGCTGAAAGTTTTGATTTAGGTATTTGCTATATTGGTGGCATTCGAAATGATTTATATCGCGTGAAGGAATTATTGCATCTTCCTGAATTAACTGTTCCGTTATTTGCGATGACAATTGGTTACCCTGCAAGTAAAAATGATATGAAACCACGTATGCCACTAGAAAATGTGCTCGCTACAGATACTTATCAAGCATCATTGACTGATTTATCAACTTATGATGAGCAAATCCGTAGTTATTACCAAAATCGTAATAATCAACAGACCGATACGACATGGACGCAAAAAAATGTCGACTTCTTTAGCATTGTTAGACGTCCAGAGTTTGCTCAATTTTTACTAGACCAAGGTTTTACTTTAAAATAAACTTATTTGCAATCTAATAAGCGAGAATTCCGTTTATTAGATTGCTTTTTTTACACACTTTTTAAGCGAAACATGTTATAATTTAATCGAATCAGAAAATAGATGAGGTGAATAATATGCAATGTCCAAAATGTCATCACCAAAATTCCCGAGTTATTGATAGTCGTCAAGCTGATGATGGTCGGGCGATTCGACGTAGAAGAGAATGTGAAAATTGTGGTCAACGTTTTACCACTTTTGAAAGAATAGAAGAAGCACCTTTATTAGTCATCAAAAAAAATGGGGTACGTGAAGAATTTAACCGTGAAAAAATATTAAGAGGAATTATTCGTTCAGCTGAAAAGCGACCAGTAGGCATGGAACAAATGGAAAAAATTGTCGATCACGTTGAACGTCGTGTACGTGAAAAAGGTGTGACTGAAATTTCAAGTAATATTATTGGCGAATACGTGATGGAAGATTTAGCCAAAATCGATGAAATTTCTTACATTCGTTTTGCAAGCGTCTATCGTCAATTTAAGGATATGTCTGTCTTTTTAGAAGAATTACAACAAATTGTCGAAAAGGCTAAAGGGAATAAAGAGGAATAAGGAGGATTATCGTGGCACTTTTACCTAATGATAGTTACCAAGTTTATTGTAAAAAAACCATCAATGCGGATGAGTGGGCCAGTTTAACTAGTCTATACCAACCAATTATTGGCAGTTTTGCAACAAATTTATATCAAACACTTTTATTACAAGCACAATATGAATCAGATGACGCCTTCTTACATCTGGATTTATGTAATACACTTGATTTAGGGATTAGTCATTTAGAAAGTGTACGCGAAAAATTAGAAGGCATTGGGTTGCTTAAAGTTTATCGTAAGGAAGAGGAATTTCAGACTGTCCAATACTTTTATGAAATCATTATGCCAATGTTGGCCAACCAATTTTTAAAAGATGAGGTTTTAAGTTTTTTACTTTTAGAAAAAATTGGTGAGCTTAATTACCAAAGATTAGTGACACGCTTTACGAAACATACATTGTCGACAGCAGGTTTTAAAGAAGTAACGAAAAGTTTTAAAGAAGTTTATACCTTTGATCAACAAAAACTTTCGCATACATTAGGTGAGTTACAGAAAAACAAAGATAAACTCGATTCACAAGTAAATATCCCAAATTTTGAACAACTAGCCTTAAAAGATGTAGCAATAGATTGGCAATTTTTATTTGATTTAGCTGCTAAAAAATTTATACAGCGAAAAAATATTACTGAAGAGATTTGTCGCAAATTAGCTTTATTTCATTCGCTTTATGGTTATGACGAGCTAGCCTTGGTAGATTTATTGGCGCAGTCAGTCAATTTTTCGACTGGCGAAATTGATGAAAAAGCGCTTGAGCATGAAGCACTTGTAAGAGAACAAGTTTCAAATACTGCAACAATACTTCCAGAAACTGATGATAACCAGTTACGCAAAGAGAGATTTTTAAAACAAGGATTTACACAAGCGGACTGGGAATTGATTCTTCAGTGTGAAGAGTATTATCCGATTGAGTATTTACGTGAAATAAAGCAATATAAAAATAGTTTTTCATCTAAACAAGAGGAATGGTTGGTTCGTGAATTAGTGGAGCGTAGTCCGTTAAGTAATGCAGTGATCAATTTTCTAATTAATTATCTCTTAATCGTCCAAAATCGCACCAATTTGCCAGCCCAATTAACAAGTACAATTGCAGCAGATTGGTCAGAAAAAAAGATTTTGCTTCCAGAACAAGCAATGATTCATGTGCGCAAAATTGTAGATGAAAGCAAAGATAAACAACGGAATCAACAAGCAAATCGCAAGGGGCAAAATTATCGTAATGTGCGTACCGAGCAAGTCCCTGAATGGATGAAAAATCCGCCAGAGGAAGTTAAAAATCCGGAAAGTACAGCAGCTGCCAAAAAAGCACTCGATGCACTGTTAAACAAAGAAGGTGATCAATAATGGAAGATGTAGGTAAAAATTTAAAACAAATACTTCAAAAGCGAAATTATTTTCAAGAATATCAGCAAATGGTCAAACAAATCAATGAGAATCCTGATGTTCAGCGTTTCTTGAACCAACACCAAGCAGAACTCACACAAGCAGATATTGAAAAAAGTTATAGTCAGCTTTATGAATATATCCAACAGAAAGAAAAATTCTTGGCTAATGATCCCACGATGATTGCGCCGGGGTATGAGCCTAAATTGCAAATTTCACATCATGTTATTGAGGTTACTTATTCTCCTACACCTGAATTATTGAAACGTAAACAACTACAACAGGTAAATGAACGCATCAAAACCTTTTATCTGCCTAAAATGTTACGTGAAGCTTCATTGGCCTCATTTGAAATTACTGATGGTCGTAGCCAAGCAATACAACAAGCTGCCCATTTCATCCAACAATATGAACAAAAACAAACTACTTTTGTTAAGGGATTATATTTAGTAGGTAACTTTGGTGTGGGTAAAACTTATCTTTTAGGAGCAATTGCCAAAAAGTTAGCAGAAGATGGCTATGATAGCACCTTAATTCATTTTCCAACTTTTGCGGTAGAGATGAAACAAGCGATTGGTAAAGATACCATGATTCAGTTATTAAATGAGATTAAAACTGCACCAATTTTGATGATTGATGATATAGGAGCTGATGCCATGAGCAGCTGGATTCGAGATGATGTCCTTGGAGTTATCTTACAATATCGTATGCAGGAAATGTTACCAACCTTTTTCAGTTCTAACTTTACGATGAAAGAGTTAGAAAGACATTTAACAGTAACACAAAAGGGCGATCAAGAACCAATTAAAGCGATGCGCATCATGGAACGTATTGCTTATTTATCCCAAGAAATTATGATGATTGGCCAAAATCGTCGCAATCCATCAACGTGAGAGGAATGAAAAAATGAATGCACAACAATTATCTAAACGACTGGCAAAAGTAGGTGAATTTGTCCCGAATCAAGCTCGTTTAGCGGATATCGGCTCGGATCATGCTTATTTACCTGTTCGTTTAATGTTGGCAAATAAAATTAGTTATGCCGTTTGTGGTGAAGTAGTCAAAGGCCCTTATGAATCAGCTGTACATCAAGTAACTTTACAAGGACTAGCCGATAAAATTACTGTCCGTTTAGCAGATGGGTTATTCGCTATTGAACCAAGCGATAAGATTGATACGATTACAATCTGTGGGATGGGCGGCACTTTGATTAAACAAATTTTATTAGAAGGTATAGAACGAATAACTGGTGAAGAATTACTTGTTTTACAACCCAATGTGGGAGAAGCTACTTTAAGAAAATATTTAGTAGCCAATGGATATACTATTATCTCTGAAGAAATATTAGAAGAAAATAAAAAAATCTATGAAATTATCGTTGCCAAAAAGTTATCACAGCCAATGAGCCTGAACGAAGCGCAATATTTATTTGGGCCACACTTGATGCAAGCAAAAACACCGATTTTCATCAAGAAATGGCAAAGAGAATTAAAGCAAAGGCAAAAGGTTTTACAACAATTACAAAAAGCAACAACAAAACATATGGAAAAAATGACTGAACTAGAAGCTGAAATCAAATTAATTGAGGAAGTGTTAGTGTGAAACTAAGAGAATTCATCGCCCCATTTGAAGCTTATTGTCCGAAAGAATTAGCTTTGGAGAAAGATTTTTGCGGCTTACAAATTGGTTCTTTAGATGCGGAAATTCAAAAAGTCCTTTTTACCCTAGATGTACGTCCGCAGGTGGTTGAAGAAGCAATCAGAATTGGCGCTGACCTGATTTTTGCCAAACATGCACCAATATTCAGACCCATCAATCAATTGACGGATAATAATCCACAGTCAAAAATGTTTTTAGATATCTTACAAAATCACATCAATGTTTATGTTGCCCATACCAATATAGATGTGGTAGCAGATGGTTTGAACGATTGGTTTTGTGAAGCACTCGGCTTAAATGAAGTAGAGATTTTACAAAAAACACAGACAAAATCTCTTAAAAAATTGATTGTCTATGTTCCAAAAACACATGCAGATCAGCTACGTCAAGCTTTAGGAGAAGCTAAAGCTGGAATGTTAGGAAATTATCATCACATGAGTTATACTAGTAACGGACAAGGACGTTTTATCCCATCTGTACAAGCCAATCCAACTATTGGGCAAGCTGAGCAATTGAGCATTGTTGCTGAAGAAAAGGTAGAATTTATTGTTGAAAATCAATATTTGCCAAGTGTTTTACAAACAATGTATCGCGTCCATCCTTATGAAGAACCAGCTTTTGAAGTTTATGATTTAAATCCAGAGTCAAACGGTACAAAAGTTGAAGGGATTGGACGGATTGGTCAATTGGCTGAACCACTTGAATTATCAACTTTTATCGATCGAGTAAAGTCAGCTTTTCATTTAAAGCATTTGAAAGTGATCAAATCAAACCGTATTAGCAAGCAACAACTTATTTCAAAAGTGGCGATATGTGGGGGAAGTGCGGAAAAACTGTATCGAGATGCTTTAGCCAAAGGAGCGGATGTCTATATTACAGGAGATGTCTATTATCACACGGCTCACGATATGCAAGAGTCAGGTCTAATTGTTCTTGATCCAGGTCATCATATTGAAGTTCTTTTTGCAGATAAGTTGAAAGAAAAATATGAACAATGGAAAACAGCAAATAAATGGCAGATTGAGTTAATGGTTTCGACCGTTAATACTGATCCATTTGAAATAATATAAAGGAGTTTTATTATGTATTCTAATTTATTACCGAGATTTTTAAAATATGTGAAAACTGAGACTCGTTCTAATCCAATGAGTACAACGACACCATCAACCCAAACACAAGTAGCTTTTGCCCATGAGTTAGCTAAAGAGTTAACTGATTTAGGCATGCAAGAGGTACATTACAACGAAGAAAATGGTTTTGTAACAGCCACTTTACCAAGCAATACTGATAAAGAAGTACGCTCTATTGGTTTTATTGCTCATATGGATACTGCAGATTTCAATGCAGTCAATGTCAATCCACAAATTGTTGAAAATTATGATGGCCATTCAACTATCCAATTAGATAAAGAAGGAAAATATACCCTAAATACTGCAGATTTTCCTAATTTAAAAAATTATGCTGGTCAAACATTAATTACGACTGATGGTACCACTTTGCTTGGTGCGGATGACAAGTCTGGTATTGCTGAAATCATGACAGCCATGGAAATTTTAATCAAAAATCCTGAAATCAAACATGGAAAAATTCGTGTTGCTTTTGGTCCAGATGAAGAAATCGGTGTTGGGGCAGATAAATTTGATGCAAAAGGGTTTGATGTTGATTTTGCTTATACAATGGATGGCGGTCCAGTAGGTGAATTACAATTTGAAACTTTTAATGCGGCTCAAGCTGATTTAACTTTCCATGGTAAAAATGTCCACCCAGGAACAGCCAAAGATACCATGATTAATGCAATTCAAATGGCCATTGATTTCCAAAACGAATTTCCACAAGAAGAAGTACCTGAACATACTGAAGGTTATGAAGGGTTTTATCATCTACATGGCTTCACTGGTACGCCTGAAGAAGCTCAGATGTCTTATATCATTCGTGATCATGACCGTGAAAAATTCGAAGCACGTAAACAATTTATCGTTGATTTAGTTGCGAAATTCAACGCAAAATATGATCAAGAACGTGTTGAATTAAACTTATTCGATCAATACTACAATATGCGTGAAGTCATCGAAAAAGATATGAGTATTGTAGAATTGGCTAAAAATTCGATGGAAGAATTAGAAATTGTGCCGGTGATTGAACCCGTTCGTGGAGGGACTGATGGTTCTAAAATTTCTTATTTAGGAATTCCTACACCTAATATCTTTGCTGGTGGCGAAAATATGCATGGACGTTTTGAATTTGTATCTTTACAAGCGATGCAAAAGGCTACCGATGTTATTGTGAAAATTGCTGAATTAAATGCAAAATAATGAAGTCATAGCGAGTGTTGTGTGCATAGTGTTACATAGCACACTCGCTATTTTTCTCGTTGAAAGGAAAACAAGATGAAGAAAATATTGATGATTACTACGTAAGCGCCCAATAACAAGGTGTATATCATCCTTCTAGTTCTCCAGTTATACTGT
>SAMEA3387512__coassemble_1296_pt1 | contig 20170 bp, 16 predicted proteins | sample SAMEA3387512__metabat2_high_PE_013 | metagenome-assembled genome bin SAMEA3387512 (sample SAMEA3387512) | Felis catus | biome: Faeces | place: United Kingdom | collected 2012 | reverse complement strand
ACCCTTTTTTCTGGATTTACTTAAAACCTCTTTTTTAGATTTTTTTCAAACTTCACCTCGAATAAGCGTTAATTATTTTAATAAACTTAAGAAGCTCTTACCGTTTTCAGTAGCAGGTACGCCAAAGTTTTCAGCAATTGTTGCAGCAATATCTGAATAGAAACCTTGAGGAAGGGCGCCTTGTTCTTTCATACTCTTACTAAATGCAAGTAATGGCACATATTCACGGGTATGGTCTGTACCACTAAAGGTTGGATCATTTCCGTGGTCAGCAGTAATTAATAATAAATCATCTTCACGCATCGCATCGATAAGTTCTGGGATACGCGCATCAAATTCTTCAATGGCATTAGCATAACCTTGTACATCACGACGATGACCGAATAATGCATCAAAATCAACTAAGTTTGTAAAGCTTAAACCATCGAAATCTTTGGCCATCACTTTCAATAATTGATCGACACCATCCATATTGCTCTTAGTACGAATCGCTTCAGTAATTCCTTGACCATTGAAAATATCATTAATCTTACCAACAGCAATCACATCTTTACCGGCATCTTTTAATGAATTTAAGACCGTACGACCAAAAGGATTTAACGCATAGTCATGACGATTGCTGGTACGTGTGAAGTTACCTGGTGTACCCACATATGGACGAGCAATAATACGACCAATCATATAAGGTTCATCACGTGTAATTTCACGAACATAATCACAAATACGATATAATTCTTCTAATGGAATGACTTCTTCGTGAGCAGCAATTTGTAAAACTGGATCAGCTGAAGTATAAACGATTAAATCACCTGTTTCCATTTGATGTTTCCCATAATCATCAATAACTTTGGTACCTGAATATGGCAAATTGCAGACGACTTTACGTCCAGAAAAGGCTTCAATTTTATCTAATAATTCTTGTGGGAAACCATTTGGGAAGACCCGGAAAGGCTTTTTGATGTTTAAGCCCATAATTTCCCAGTGACCAGTCATTGTATCTTTACCAACTGAAATTTCTTCAAGTTTTGTGGCATAACCTTGATGATTTTCGACTGCTTTGACTCCTTTTAATGGCGCGATGGTACCTAGTCCTAGATTTTCTAAATGAGGAATTGTAAGTCCAGCTACTTCAGCAATATGCCCTAAAGTATCCGCACCGACATCATTAAATTTGTCCGCATCTGGTGCTTGACCTATCCCTACAGAATCTAAAACAATTAAGTGTACACGTTTAAACATGTTATCCCTGCTTTCTATTCATTTTAAAGCCGCTTTTCGACTCTATTTACTTAATAAAATAAGGAGAACCATCAGCACATATCCGATTGTCCTCCTTAAGTTTATTCAATCTTGGTTGTGCTTACATTGTGATTATAGCAAGCTTTGAACCTCGACAAAAGGACAAATGTCTTCTTGTCATCAGATTATTTAGATTTAATATAGTTGGTACCATTGGCTTTCGGACCAGCCGCTTGACCAAAGAACGCAACCAATACGATAATCGTCAATACATAAGGCGCGATTAATAAGTAAACATCTGGAATCGAAGCAATAAACGGAATCGCCTTACCAGCAATACTTAAGTTTTGTGAGAAGCCAAAGAATAGAGCCGCTCCCATCGCACCGATTGGATTCCATTTACCGAAAATCATCGCTGCCATCGAAATGAAACCTTGACCGGCAATGGTTGTTACCGCAAAACGTCCAGCAATTGATTGGGCGAATAAAGCACCACCCATACCGCCTAAGAAACCAGAGATTAATACTCCAGCATAACGCATCACATAAACATTAATCCCTAAAGTATCCGCTGCTTGTGGATGTTCCCCTACAGAACGTAGACGTAAACCAAATTTTGTTTTAAATACAACAAACCAAGCAACAAAAGAAATTAAAATCGCAATATAAGCAGTTAATGAGGTTTTGGCAAAGAATAATTTACCAAGTACTGGAATATCCCCTAAAACTGGAAAATGGAAATAACCAAAGAATTCTTGGATACTATCTGTTTGACCTTTATCATACAAATCTTTCACTAAAAAGACTGCTAAAGCTGGAGCCATTAAGTTCATTACCGTACCACTAATGATATGATCGGCACGGAAGTTAATCGTTGCCACCGCATGTAGTAGTGAAAATAGACAACCTACGACCCCACCGACTAACAAACCAAGCCAAGGGGTTAAATTACCAAATTTAGAAGCATAAGTTAAGTTAAAGACCACTGAACTAAAGGCCCCCATAACCATGATACCTTCCAAACCAACGTTAACAATCCCACTTCGTTCAGAGAAAACGCCACCTAGCGCAGTCAAAATTAACGGAGCTGCATAAATCAATGTTTGCGTAATAATTGTAGCAATTGCATCTAGATTCATTAGATGGTCCCTCCTTCTTGACTTTCTTCATTTGGTTTTGAATCTTTTTCAACTTTAACGGTTGCGGATTTTTTGCCAGTAAATTTAGCCAATACATAACGAATGACAAAACTAATACCAACAAAGAAGATAATAATTGCAATATCAATATTCACTAACTCAGATGGAATACCGACAACTTGCATCCCTTGACCACCTAGTTGTAAAACACTAAATAGTAAAGCAGCAGCAAAGATACCAATAGAGCTACCATTACCAAGCAGTGAGACCGCCATCCCATCAAAACCAATGGCTAGTGAAGAACTTTGTGAAGTGAAGTTTTCAAAGGTACCTAAACCTAAGACAACGCCACCCATACCTGCTAAAGCCCCAGAAATGACCATTGAAACGATAATCGTACGTTTGCTTGACATACCCGCATATTCAGAAGCATATGGGTTCAAACCAACAGCGCGAATTTCATAACCAAGCGTCGTTTTCTTCATAACAAACCAAACAATCACCAAAGCAATAATTGCAAAGAAAATCCCTAAATTCAAACGAGAATTATTCGTTAAATCAGCTAACCAAGGTGTTTGTAAAGAAGCACTCTTGCTAATGGATACCGTCATCCCTTTACTTTGGATGATTTTTGGACTCATCACGTTATTCACAATATGGTTACCGATGTGAAGTAAAATATAGTTCATCATAATGGTTACGATAACTTCACTCGTACCAAAGAAAGCACGTAAAAATCCTGGAATCGCACCAGCAATCGCACCAGCCAATACCCCAGCGATAATTGCAATAGGTAACACCACCAAACGCGGCGCATCAGGCATGGATAAAGCAATCCAAATACTGGTCACCCAACCACATAAGGCTTGTCCAGACAAACCGATATTGAAGAAACCGGCTGTATTAGCAATCGCAAAACCTAAAGCTGTAAAAATTAGCGGTGCTGCCGATACAAAGATTTCGCCGATATTACGCGGATTAATTTCGCCCGTTAATGGATTTAAGAAGGCTGTTTTAAACATTTGTCCATAACCTTCAATCGGATTAAACCCAAATCCTACCATAATCAAACCACCTAGAATAAAACCTAGGATAACAGCGATAATCGGCACAATGATATTTTGAATTCTTTCTGATTTATTATGCATTTGCCTCACCTACCCCGCTATTTGCTAATTCTTTTCTGGCCTCTTCTAATGAATAACCTGCCATCAATAGACCTAATTCTTGTTCATTGGTTTCTTTTGGATCCACTATCCCAACAATTTTACCCCCATGAATAACAGCGATTCGGTCAGATACATTTAAGATTTCGTCTAATTCAAAACTAATTAATAAGACGGCTTTCATCTTATCGCGTTGATCAATCAAACGTTTATGGATAAACTCAATCGCTCCAACGTCCAAACCACGCGTAGGGTTCGCAACAATCAACAAATCAGGGTCACGGCTAACTTCACGGGCGATAATCGCTTTTTGTTGGTTCCCACCTGATAAAGCTTTAGCCGGAACGATTTCACTTGCCGCACGCACGTCAAATTCTTGCATTAAATCACGCGCATGTTCATTGATTTCATTGTAATTTAAAATACCATTTTTACTTAATGGGTCAGTAAAATAGGTTTGTAGGGCGATATTTTCTGCCAAAGTCATGTCCAATACTAAACCATATTTATGGCGGTCTTCAGGGACATGCCCCACACCTTCCAAAGTAATTTTACGTGGGCGTTGGTTAGTAATATCATCCCCATTTAATGTCACTTTACCACTTTCGACTTTACGCAAACCAGTTAAAGCCTGAACCAATTCAGATTGTCCATTCCCATCAATTCCGGCAATTCCTAACACTTCACCGGCACGAACTTCAAGCGATAGACCTTTCACCGCTTCTAAGCCACGGTTTTCTTTAACCACCAAATCTTGCACAGACAAGACCACTTCTTGTGGATTTGCATCCTTTTTAGGAGTTTTGAAGGATACCGCACGTCCTACCATCATGTCAGCTAATTGTTGACTGGTTACATCTTTGACATCCACTGTACCGATATATTTACCGCGACGAATAACGGTACAACGGTCGGCAACTGCTTTAATTTCATCCAATTTATGGGTAATTAAAATGATTGACTTTCCTTCTTTAATTAATTCTTTCATAATCATAATAAGTTCTTCAATTTCTTGAGGAGTCAATACTGCAGTTGGTTCGTCAAAAATTAAGACATCGGCACCACGATAAAGTGTTTTTAAAATTTCAACACGTTGTTGCATCCCAACTGAAATATCACGAACATAAGCATCTGGATCGACTTGCAAGCCGTATTGTTCAGAGATTTTGACAATTTCTTCTTTCGCTTTTTTACGATCTAAGACACCCAAATGACTAATTTCGCTACCTAACATAATATTTTCAGTTACGGTAAACGCATCGACTAACATGAAATGCTGGTGAACCATTCCAATTCCTAATTTATTAGCAGTTGTAGGGCTTGTAATCTGTACCACTTCTCCATTTAAGAGAATATCTCCAGAAGTTGGTTGCAAAAGTCCGGCCAACATATTCATCATAGTTGACTTACCCGCACCATTTTCTCCAAGCAAGGCATGAATTTCTCCACGACGTACTTGTAGATTTACTTGATCATTTGCTACAAAGCTACCAAAAATTTTGGTTACATTTCGCATCTCAACGACATTTTCAAATCCTTGAGTCAACTTCCTTCACTTCCTTACTTATATACATGATGCATCAACATTTTTTGTGAAAAATCAATTCCCACAATTAAAGAGATTAAATTAGTCTCCTTAATTGTAACCTTGATAGAAACTGTGACCTTATCACAATGGATAAGATCACAGAATACTTACTTTTGATTATTTGCTAGGTTTTTCTGGTACTTCTACTTTACCGTCTAAGATATCTTTCTTAGCTGATTCAACTTGTTTCTTAGCTTCATCACTTAAGAAACCATCTGTTAAATCAACCCCGCCATCTTTAAGACCGTATACTAAGTGTTTACCACCAGGGAATTTACCGTCAGCAGCTTTTTGAGAAATATCGGCAACTGCAGCACCTACACCTTTAAGTGTTGAGCAAAGAGTTAAGTTCGCATCTTTACCATCTTTAGTCTTGAAGGCACCTTCTGCTTGTTGGTCGCTATCTACACCGATAACCCAAACTTGTTTGTCTTTTAATTCTGCTTCAGTTAGTTGTTCATCAATTGCTTTAGCTTCTTGGAATACCCCTTGACCAGTACCACCTGAAGCGTGGAAGATAACGTCTGCGCCACCTTCAAAGATTTGAGCAGCAACAGCTTTACCTTTTGCAGGATCACCAAATGAACCAGCATATTGTACATCAACTGTAATTGTCTTACCTAATTTCTTAGCAGTTTCTTCTACACCTTTCACGAAACCAGCTTCAAAGCGGTCAATAACAACCCCTTCTTCACCACCGATGAAACCTACTTTATTTGTCTTAGTAGTAGCAGCCGCAGCAGCACCAGCTAAGTAAGAAGCTTCATTATCTTTGAAAGTAGCAGATACAACATTCTTTTTACCTTCGATGACTGAGTCAATGATACCAAAGTTATAGTCTTTGTTTTGGTCAGCAGCTTTTTCTACTTCAGGTTGTAGTTTGAAACCAATACCAAAGATTGTCTTGAAGCCATTTTGTACAGCAGAGTTAAGGTTAGTAGCATAAGCTGATTCTTTGTCAGATTGGAAATAGTTATAGCCACCTACACCTTTCTTCAGACCATTTTCTTTCCCCCAAGCTTGTAATCCTTCCCAAGCTGATTGGTTAAATGAACGGTCATCAACCCCACCGACGTCAGTAACAATTGCTACACTCTTGTTGTCTTTGGCAGCGTCTTTTTTCGCGCCGTCATTTGATTTGTTACCACCACAAGCTGCTAATACTAATGTACTAGTTAATGCAACTGTAGCTAAACCGAATAATTTTGCTTTTTTCATCTCTGTAAAGCCCCCTAAATTAGATAAGTCTTATATGTTATCAGCAATATGCTGGATAACCATGATTAATGAATGTGTAAATCTTGATTGGAAAAAGAGTATGGTAACAATTCTCCAACCGTCATTTCTTTTAATACACCCTTTTCGCCAATCAATGTAACTGGCATATCCGGTGTACAAAATTCTGCCATCACTTGACGACAAGCCCCACAAGGAGAGATTGGTTCAGGTGTATGGCCAGCAATCACCAAATGGCTAAAGTTGCGTTTTCCTTCTGAGACTGCCTTAAAGAATGCAGTTCTTTCGGCACAGTTTGTTAAGCCGTAAGAAGCATTTTCGATATTAATTCCTTGATAAAGCGTGCCATCTTCACAGACAAGACACGCCCCTACTGGAAAGTGAGAATAAGGGACATAGGCTTTATCAAGGGCTTGCGTTGCTAAATCAATCCATTCTTGTTTAGCTTTCATAGATACACCTTCTTAATAGCCAGTTCCTTTTTCACCAGCAATAATTGCCATACTTGCACTTACACCAAGACGTGTTGCCCCAGCATCAAGCATACTTTGCGCTTCTTGTGCTGTATGAATACCGCCAGAAGCTTTGACACCCATATCTGGACCAACTGTTTGGCGCATTAATGCAACGTCTTTTGCTTTTGCCCCGCTTGTTGAAAAACCTGTTGAAGTTTTTACGAAATCAGCCCCAGCTTTTTGGGCTAATTGACAAGCTTTGACGATTTCTTCATCAGTAAGTAATGCTGTTTCGATAATCACTTTGACTAAAGCTTTATCTTTGGCTGCATCCACGACCGCTTGAATATCGTTTAAGACAAGTTCTTCATTGCCATCGCGCAAAGCCCCAATATTAATAACCATATCCACTTCATCTGCCCCATTATTGATGGCATCTGTTGTTTCAAAGGCCTTCACTGCCGTAGTATTGGCACCTAAAGGGAAACCAATGACTGTGCAGACTTTTACATCACTATCAGCTAGTTCTTTAGCTGCTAAACTCACCCAAGTTGGGTTAATACATACAGAGCAAAAATGATTTTCTTTTGCTTCTTTAATGATGCGTAATACATCTTCTTTTTTTGTTTCTGCTTTTAAAATTGTATGATCGATATATTGATTAAATGACATGATAGACTCCTATTCTGTAATAATTCCATGGATTAATGGTGGTTCTTGACCTGATGGACCAATTTCAATGTTCTGATACAACAACGCCACCACATCTTGAATTTCTTCTGCTGGTTGATTTGCATAAATCGTTAGGACACTTTCACCTGCTTGAATGGATTCGCCTACTTTTTTACGTAATTTCAATCCAACCGCAAAGTCGATTGTATCTTCTTTCGTTTTGCGACCAGCACCTAACATCATAGCTGCAATTCCTAACTCATTGGCAACTAATTTAGTAATCACACCACTTTGTTTGGCTGGTAGTTCAATTTCATATTTAGCCGTTAATAGTTTTTCTGGGTGATCAATGACACTCACATCGCCACCTTGATTGGCAACCATTTCTTTAAACTTAGCAAAAGCTTTACCTGAATGTAGCGCTTCTTCCAACATTTCCCGTGCTTGTTCCAAAGTATCAGCTTTCTTCGCTAATACAACCATTTGACTTCCTAAAGCATAGCACATTTCTTCTAAGTCTTTCGGTCCTTTACCTTGGAGTGTTTCAATTGCTTCGACTACTTCTAAGCTATTACCGATTGCTTCTCCCAAAGGTTGTGACATATCAGAAATCACCGCCATCGTTTGACGATTTGCTAGTTTCCCGATTTGAACCATGGTAGAAGCTAGGCGTTTGGCATCTTCTATGTTTTTCATAAAAGCGCCGTCTCCAGTCGTGACATCTAAAACAATCGCATCGGCTCCAGCAGCAATCTTCTTACTCATAATCGAACTTGCAATTAATGGAATAGAATCAACTGTGGCTGTCACATCGCGTAAAGCATATAACTTTTTATCAGCTGGGGCTAAATTCCCAGACTGACCGATAACTGCTACTTTACTCTCATTGACTAGTTCCACAAACTTTTCTTCACTTAATTCGATTTGAAAACCTGGAATGGCTTCTAATTTATCAAGCGTGCCTCCAGTATAGCCTAAACCACGACCAGACATCTTAGCGACAGGCACACCGACACTGGCTACTAAAGGCGCCAATACTAAAGTGGTGGTATCACCCACACCTCCTGTAGAATGCTTGTCTACTTTAATGCCTTCGATATTCTCTAGATTCACGACATCTCCAGAATTTGCCATTGCCAAGGTTAGATTAGTAATCTCTTGGTCGGTCATATCCTGGTAAAAAATTGCCATCGTCAATGCACTCATCTGATAGTCTGGAATTTCACCGTTTGTATAACCAGTGACAATCCACTCAATCTCTTCTTTTGATAAAGATTGGCCATCACGCTTTTTGGCGATTAAATCAACCATTCGCATAAATTCTCCGCCCTTTCACAACACTTTATTATACATCAAAAAGAACAAGGCTTCATCCATCTGAGTAAAACAGTTTACGTATTTTAACAAAAGTACGAAAGCCTTTGCAAACTTAATATAGCTCACTTTTATTCTTTTGTCAACGGACGGACGCTCTCACGAATTATTAATTTAGTATTAAAAACTTTATTAGGAATTTCATTATCTGGATATTCAATCGCATCGACTAAAAATTTTGCCGCGGTATATCCAATTTCGAAAATAGGTTGAGCAATAGTCGTTAACGGCGGTACCATAGATTCCGTTAAACTCAAGCCATCAAATCCAACTACAGAAATATCTGTTGGCACTTTTTTTCCAAGCTCAAATAACGCTTGATAACATCCCATCGCCATCGCATCATTCGCACAAAAAATAGCTGTAATACTATCATCTTGAGCAAGCAATTGTTTCGTAGCTAAATAGCCGCCGCGCACAGTTAATTCGCCACTCACAATCTGGTTCTTATTGTAAGGTATATTTAAATCTTTCAGTGCACCCTTGTAGCCATTCATACGTTCTTCCAATTGATAATAGCCTGTTTGTTCTTGTAACATTCCAATTTTTCGATGACCTTGTTGTGCTAAATATATAATTGTCTGATAACAAGCTTCATATTCTTTAATAATAATCCGCCCACGATCACGCTGATTAATACCGCGATCAATCAAAATCAACGGCATTTGATCTCGGTAACGATTATTTTTTCGAAGTTCTTCAGGAATTAAATTTGGCGTTGCTAATAACACACCATCTACTGAACGATGTGCTAACTCTTCTAAAAACTTGATTTCTTTATCTGGATCTTGTTGGCTATGACACAATACCAACATATATCCTAAAGGGTCTAAATAACTTTCGGCCCCTTCAACAATCTTCGTAAAAAAGAGGTCAGTCACTTCAGGCACAATCATCCCAATTGTTTTTGAATGACGATTGATTAAATTGGAAGCAAAAAAATCTGGCTTGTATTGATATTCATTAACAATATCTAAAACGCGCTTCCTTGTTTCCTCACTAAAACGACTACCCTTATTATTTAATATTTGTGATACTGTTGTTATGGATACTCCTGCCATTTCTGCAATTTGTCGAATGGTCAGCTTCATTGCCATTCCTCCTCGTTAATAAAATTGTAGCAAAAAGAACAAAAATTGCCCACAAATCTTTTATAGTATTTTTAACTAAAATGAGAAATATTCGGATTTTTTCTGAGAATGTTCGTATTTTTATGTGCTTTTTATGAGAAAACGTTCTATTTCTCACTAAATTTTTAAACGCTTACATTTGTAACTGCTAACAATGACCCTTTTTGTATCATTATTAGCTCGAAAAAAAACATTTAGATTATTTCATGCTTTGGATAATGTAATAACCCTTATCCTTCTTTAAAATTTCTGCATTTCCAAAAACTTCTTGCATTTTCTTTTGGGCACTCGGCGCTCCTTGCTTTTTCTGAATAACGACGGTCAAAGTTCCTCCAGGCATGAGCAAGTCATAACTATCCGATAAAATTGTGTGCACCACTTTTTTTCCTGCACGAATAGGTGGATTACTAATAATTGCCGCATATTGCTTTTGATGGACATTTTCATAGATATTTGATAAATGAATATCTACATTCGCTATTTGGTTTTGAGATGCATTTTTTTGTGCTAATGCCAAAGCTCGTTCATTGACATCTATCATTTCGACTTCTCGTTGCCAAGCATAAGCTAAAGATAAACCAATTGGGCCATAACCACAGCCCACATCTAATAGCGGTCCTGCTGGTAAATTTTCGGCACTAAATGTATCGATTAACACCCGTGAACCATAGTCAATCGTGGCTTTTGAAAAAACACCACTGTCTGTTGTAAATTTGAATTGCTTTCCTTTTAATGTAAAAGTAAAGTTTTGAAATTCATGTTCTAGATTTGTGTTATTACTATAATAATGATTCATTCATCTATTCCTATCTGTTTGATTTATTCGTAAGCTGTGAATCTTCCCATCATCCGCTCGTCGCTACCCGAGTCGCTTCACAACTTTTTTGACGGTGTTCGAAGGGTAGCTACATCGCATCTAAGCCGGCCTGCCTAGGAAAATCTTAATACGTGATGGATTTTCCTGTCATTCCGGACAACCTTAGCTGCTTGTAGCTAATCAACCCTTCTCACAACCTTTTCTACGGTGTTCAGCGACTAGACATTGTGAAATTCGCCCTTCCGCTTGAGAAAATCTCCTTTCATCCGATTTTCTCAGCAGAAGGTAGGCACACGAATTTCTTCATGTCTGTTCGAGTCGCTTCACAACCTTTTCCTCTTTTATCATACTAGACTTTTGTGTAAAATACAAAATTTTCAAAAGACCATGTAAAGTTATTTTCTTTCATATATTGGTAAGTAATTTTCATATCATCTTGGCTATTTTTATGGTAAACTGAAGGCTGTAATCTTATTTGAATCGAGGTTGTTCAATGGAAAATTTATCCAACTATTATCAAGTTCCTCGTGAACAATGGCAAGGATTTTATACCAATGGCAAAATGTCCTTGACCCAAAGCGAATTAGATAATATCAAAAGTTTAAACGATCGAATTTCAATGCAGGATGTAGAAGATGTCTATATCCCACTTTGTCATTTAATTCAATTATATATGCAAGCTGCTGAGTCCATTGCATTAACCAAGGGCTTATTTTTACACCGCTATGTGAAAACGCCACCTTTTATTATTGGGATTGCCGGAAGTGTGGCTGTCGGTAAAAGCACCACCGCAAGATTACTTCAGCATTTATTGAGCAAACTATTCCCTAGAAAAAGTGTCCAATTGATTACGACTGACGGCTTCTTACATCCAAATAAAGTCTTAATCGAAAAAGGGATTCTCAATCGTAAAGGATTTCCTGAAAGCTATGATATGGTCCGTTTACTTGACTTTTTAAATCGGGTAAAATCCGGTGAGAAAAACATCAAAATTCCAACCTATTCCCATGAAGTTTATGATGTATTGGAAAATGAATATCAAACCATTCACCAACCAGATATCCTAATTGTTGAAGGAATTAACACATTGCAATTGCCGGCGAATCAACAAATTTATGTGAGCGATTTCTTTGATTTCTCCATTTATGTAGATGCGCATCCAAAATTAATCGAAAAATGGTATCTCGAACGTTTTGAGTCGTTACTTGATTCTGCCTTCCAAAAACCAAATAACTATTACTATAAGTTTGCTATCGGGGATCGTAAAGAAGCCTTGGATACCGCCCATCATATTTGGGAAACGGTTAATTTAAAGAATCTCAAGGAATATATTTTACCAACCAAAAATCGCGCGGATATCATTTTGCACAAAACCGATAATCACGAAATTGACCAACTCTACTTGAAGAAATACTAACAAACCGACATTTCTTACTATTTGAAGTAAATTTTTGATGAGAATTCTAGGAAATTTTCAGAAATACTTGTAAAATCTAGCTAAAGCGATTAATATTAGTACTTAATAGAAAGCTTTTGAACAAAAAGGCCGGATATTAAATCAATAGAATAAGGGGTATATGATTTTGAAGAATGTTGACAATTTGCCAAACGTTGAAAAAATTATTGTACTAGACTATGGTAGCCAGTACAATCAATTAATTACACGTCGTATTCGTGAATTTGGCGTCTTTTCTGAATTGCTAAGCCACAAAATCACTGCTGAAGAAGTCAAAGCCATCAATCCTAAAGGTATTATTCTTTCAGGTGGACCAAATAGTGTATATGATGACTCTGCTTTTGGTATCGATGAAGAGATTTTCAACTTAGGAATTCCAGTCTTAGGGATTTGCTACGGGATGCAACTGATCACACATAAATTAGGTGGTAAAGTTGAACCCGCTGTAAACAAAGAGTACGGAAAAGCTGAATTAGAAGTCACTACAAAAGAAGCACAACTATTTGCTAGCACACCAGAAAAACAAGTTGTCTGGATGAGTCATGGGGATTTAGTGACCCAAACACCTGAAGGATTTGAAGTCGTCGCTACAAGTAAAGACTGCCCAATTGCATCTATTCAAAATGCACAACGTAAAATGTATGGTGTCCAATTCCATCCAGAAGTTCGTCACTCAGAATACGGTAATGATTTACTAAAACACTTTGCTTTAGAAATCTGTGGATGTAAAGGCGATTGGAGCATGGAAAACTTCATTGATATGCAAATTGCCAATATTAGAAAACAAGTCGGCGATAAAAAAGTCCTACTAGGTTTATCTGGTGGTGTGGACTCAAGTGTCGTTGGGGTGTTACTACAAAAAGCAATTGGTGATCAGTTAACCTGTATCTTTGTTGATCATGGCCTATTACGTAAAAATGAAGCGGACCAAGTCATGGAAAGTCTTGGCGGCAAATTTGGCTTGAACATCATTAAAGTAGATGCCAAAGACCGTTTCTTAGATAAATTAGCTGGCGTGAGTGATCCTGAGCAAAAACGTAAAATTATCGGGAATGAATTTGTCTACGTGTTTGATGATGAAGCCGCAAAACTTGCTGGTGAACAAGGAATTTCTTTCTTAGCACAAGGCACCCTTTATACCGACGTCATCGAATCAGGAACCGAAACTGCCCAAACAATCAAGTCTCACCATAATGTCGGTGGACTACCTGAAGATATGCAATTTGAATTAATCGAACCATTAAACACTTTATTCAAAGATGAAGTGCGCGCATTAGGTACACAGCTTGGTATGCCAGATAGTATCGTTTGGCGTCAACCATTCCCAGGCCCAGGTCTAGGAATCCGTGTCCTTGGCGAAATCACAGAAGAAAAATTAGAAATCGTCCGCGAATCTGATGCCATCTTACGTGAAGAAATTGCTGCAGCTGGTCTTGACCGTGATATTTGGCAATACTTCACAGTTCTACCAGGCATCCGTTCAGTCGGTGTCATGGGTGATGGCCGTACTTACGATTACACAGTGGGTATCCGCGCTGTAACTTCAATTGATGGCATGACTGCTGACTTTGCCCGTATTCCATGGGATGTTTTACAAAAAATCTCTGTACGAATCGTTAATGAAGTCGCTCATGTCAACCGCATCGTGTACGATATCACTTCTAAACCACCTGCAACTGTTGAGTGGGAATAAGAGAAAAGAGCTTAGAATCCTTTATTTATAAGGGCCCTAGGCTCTTTTTTTATTTGCAACCAATAATCTTTTAATTATGAACTAACTTAATACCATCTATTATCTCTGTATTCAGCAGTGATAAACGAATCTTGCCAAAATGCATATCATTCGTTATCCTCATTTCTTATTTCTACTACATTAGGGTACTTCTCTATTTGATTAATTACGCCTGTATGTTTATTTCGTACAAATATGATGTCACTAACAATGGGTATTAAATCAATTCTCAATCGTCCCATATATTTTCCAAACAATTTGGACACTGATAATGAATGTCTGATTTTATTACATAATTTTCCACTTGAAATAATTTGATAATTTTTTTCAAAACTTTCTCATCTGAAAGATAGCACTTATCTATATAGATAATACTTTGATTGTTTCGTTCATCAAAAATAACTCTTCCTCGGGGTACATTGATATAATCATCTGTATCAAACTTAAAAATAAGCGAGTCGAACAGCTCCCAATGATCGCTATTACTATCATATAAGCCATTTAAAAACCTTCCTTTTTTATACGGTATATGATTTGCGATAATTTCACCATTACTACAAATAAAAAAAATTCCTATTCTATTCATTGCGCCGCGCCCTCCTGTATGACTAATTATATCACTCATTTTTATTTGCAACCAATACTAGCAAATTTTATTATTGTTTATACTAGTCAAAATCGCTTAATTACAACAAATCAAGCCTTATGAATTGTTAATCACATAGAGTGAGAATTATACAAAAATGCTTAGAATCATTTATTTATAAGGGGGCTAGGCTCTTTTTTAGTTTCCCCTATTTTTCTACTCTTTAAGATGGTACTTTGAAAGAAAGAAAATACATTCACGCAATTAGTCTGTTGATGAATCTAAGAATATCGGGAAGGATGAATGTTGATGAGAAGAGTAATTGCCCTAACCTCGAACTATGGCTATTTAGACAAGATTGAGACGACTTTGAAATCCATTTTTTAACATACACCAAATGCTGAAGTCTACCTCGCCAATATGGATATCCCACAAGAATGGTTTATTGCCATTAATGAAAAATTAGCAACCATTGGCAGTAAACTTTATGATTTAAAAATAGATTTAAATGAGCTAGAAATTGGTAAGGTGAACTTTGAGCATATCAATGATTACTCCTATGTTAGTCTTTACTTACCGCGCTTGATTGAAGCAGATCGAATTTTATACCTAGATAGCGATATTATCGTCAATGGTGATTTAACTCCTTTTTTAGATTTAGCACTTGAAGACGGTGCGACTTTAGATATCAAACATATGAAGGCCTACAATTCTGAGGTGATATTAATCGATTGCGCGCAGTGGCAACAATATCATTTAGAGGAAGCTTGCTACCAAATTATACGCCAAGAAAGCCAAATTACCAACGGCGACCAAAACGTGATTAACTTAGCTTGTCGCGATTATGTCCAAGAATTACCGACTTACTATAATTATCAAGTCGGCTATGATATGACTGCTAGTTACGGCCGAATGAAACCGCTATTTGAAGAATTATTAGACGACCAAGCTCTTATCATCCACTTTTTAACACCAGATAAGTCCTGGAATCATTTGGCCGACAGCGAGAATTATGGTGGACCTATCGCAACTTAGAATGGAGCGAAGTCGTTAGCAAATCCGAAGTTAACATCAAACAAAGTACCCTTGATTTTCACTCGGTCCGATCAACTTGACCCACTCGAACAACTGATTACCACTCTGCCAGAAGCTCAGTTTATCATCGCTGCCTTTACTGAAGTTAGCAGTAAAATCAAACAGCTGCTGCAATACCCTAATGTTTGGGTGCAATATGCCACAACGATGGATCGCCTGTTAGCCACGGCACAGAACGCACAACTCTTTTTAGACCTGAGTGATCCGATTGACGAAGATGTCCAATCTCAACTACAAGCGTTAGGTAAACCTTTTTTAGCCATCAGACGTCCTGACTATGTCAACGAACATGTAGAAATGATGGACACACCAGAGAGATTGATTGCACGAATAAAAGTTGAATTAGCATAAAAAATACGCGCTAGCAAAATTTCAGGTTCTGCTAGCACGCATCTTTAAGCGTATCTACAATTGAATAGTAACTTCAAACAATAATTCATCTTGATTAATTTGATACTGTTCATCCAATTCCGGACCGCAACTATTCGAACCTACTCCGGCATGATGACTATCAATAATCAAATACGGCTGTGCTTCTTTGATGAGTTCATGCCGATGATTCGTATTCGTTAATTGTTCCACTGAATAATTGCTCACATTAAAACTAAAAGGATGAGAGGCAAAAGCTTGAATCGTTTGATAATGACCTACACGAACTGCATAAGTATTCCCATGACTGCCATTTTCTTGTGGTTTCACATAAGGCTCATATAAATCTTCAATGGTTGTTTGGAAATCAGCAAAATAACTGGTTAATTTTTTATCTTGATAATTTTCTAGCGGTCCATTACCTAAATAGCGTACTTCTGAAGTATCTGGATGAATTTTTAGTTCTAGGCCAAATCTAGGGAAACTTGGCATCTGCCTGTTTCTTTCTACTTTTGTTTGAATCGTAATTCGCCCATTACTTTCAAAGGTCCAGATGGAAGTTAAGTCTGCCACACATTGACGAAAGATTGATAGCAAACGACTTCTTACTTTAATTTGAACGATTTCCTCTTTTTCATGAACTAGTTGGGTTTCATAAACGCGTGATTGCAACTGAGCAAAACCAGCGGCTAACCAATCTTCTTTCACCAAGCGATCATTATCCGTTGGAGCACGCCAAATCAACCAACGTGTCTTACCAATGGTTTGCTTATTCTCAACGATTGCTTGAGTCATTTGCCCAGCCAAACGATCAAAAGTGATGCTGAATTTTCCGGTAACTAATTGATATTCGCTCGGACTTTCTGTTACTTGCCACTGTGATTTCTTTTCCTCTTGATGAAGCCAACCTGGTAATTGCACAGGTGCCTCGCGAAAAGTTAATTGCTCTTTTGCATAAATTTCTTGAGTTTGGGGATGGAAAGTGACAACTAGTAATTGCAGTAACCCTTCTTTTGCCTTTGGAATAGTCAAAGAAAAAGCTACCTGTGACTTTGGTTTGATTGCTGGAATTGCTAGTTCATCTTCGGAAATTGTCTGTCCATTTAATTGCCAAATAAGTTTTACAGCTAAATTCTCATCAGTAAAAGTAGTAAAAGCACGTACATTTTCTAAAATGAGAAGATTCTGCTCTCTTTTCGCGCGTATTGGACGGTGAAGGTGCTTAAACTCTAGCAAACCAACATGCACTTGGCGATCAGGGTAAACTAAGCCATCCATGCAAAAATTACCATCATGAATCTCTTCGCCTGAATCACCACCATATCCAAATTGGGGCTTGTTTTGCTTGTCATACCCTAAGATAACGGCATGATCACACCACTCCCAAATGAAACCTCCAATAAAAGCTGGGTATTTTTCCATTAATTCATTATAGGCTGCTAAATCTCCGGGTCCATTGCCCATCGCATGTGAATATTCGCATAATATATACGGTTTCTTCGGATTGACTAAATAATCTCGCTCCGATTCTTCAAGTGTCGGATACATCCGCGAATACACACTCAAATATTTATCTTCATTGTCATGATCTTGATAAGCATGAAAATACCCTTCATAATGACGAAAACGCACAGGATCTAATTCATGTGCAACAGATAAGGCTTTTTCAAAATTCTTTCCAAAACCGGATTCATTCCCCATGGACCACATAAAAATACTTGTCACATTTCTAAACGGCACGATAGAAGAACGTACACGATCAACAATTACCTGCTCATACCGCTCATCATTGGCAATAAGATTAAAATTATCATCCCCACCAACATCAAATAAAGTAACTACACCATGAGTCTCGATATCAGCCTCACTCAATACATAAAAACCTAATTCATCACATAATTGATAAAACTCTGGACTCTTTGGATAATGCGAAGTCCGAATGGCATTGATATGGTGAGCTTTCATCAATAATAAATCCTGACGATGCCGCTCCATGCTGACACTAGCTCCAGTATCCGGCCAACTATCATGTTGATTCACTCCATGCAATTTGATGACCTGATTATTTACTCGTAATCCATATTTTATATCTAGCTCAAACTTTCTAAAGCCGATTCTTTCACAAATCCACTCTTGACCAAAGCGCAATAACAAATAGTACAGATAAGGGGTTTCATCGGTCCATTCACAAATACCCGTTACCTTAAAATCAAATGCTTGTCCTTTGGAAATGACATTTTGCTGTGCATCCAACAAAAGATACTCAAAATCAACATTAGCTGACTGATCAACAATCTCAATTTGAACAACTGCCTGTTTTTTTTGATAATCATAGTCTTGATGAATTAAATAGTGATTCACTCGTTGTTTCGCACGTCCCAATAAATAAACTGGCCGAAAAATACCAGATTGTCTAAATTTATCCTGATCTTCAAAATAAGTGCCATCACACCATTTCAATACTAGAACAGAAAGTACATTTTCGCCAGCTTTCAAAAAATCAGCCAAATCAAATTCACTTATGGCATGTGATACTTGACTATATCCGACAAGCTGTTGATTCACCCACACATAATGACAGGAATCTACCCCTTCAAAAAATAGATGCCAATCATAGTTTGCCAATTGTTCTTCACTAATCTCGATTTTCCTAGTATATAAGGCACAAGGATTGACTAATGGCACATAAGGCGGATCAAAAGGAATCGGATAACGAATATTCGTATACATTTGTTGATCATACCCCTGCGTTTGCCAAGTGGAAGGTACCGGTATTTTTTTCGTATGCATTTGTTCTAATTGCTGAATTTCGTCAGCTAAAATTTGCTGTACTGATGGATAATAGGTAAAATCCCACGTCCCATTTAAATCAATAAAACGATCTGATTCTTGCCGATTTTTAGCATTTAACGCCTCTTCCTTCTTTGAAAAAGGAATAAAGTAATTATGTTGTGGACAAGCATTTACATGTAATTGCGTCAAATCCTCATAATAATTTGGAATAAGCACCACTTATCAACTCCTTTATATCTTGCTATTTAATACCTTTTAAATAAAACATCTGTGTGGCATAATCGCCTGTCAGATTTTCATCAATGTAAAGACCTAAATGCATGGCTTCACTACCAGAGATTTCACAACCATTCCATTCATAGATTTGTTCTTCATCCAGTCCTGCTAGTCGTAACGTTTCTAGAGGGAAGGAAGCCTGAGCATACTTTCTGAAATAAAAGGCGATGGCTTCTTTTTGATCTTTTGAAACAAACATCCAGGCGCAACTATTTTTCTCAAATGGTGAAGTCAAACGGATAAATCGTCCAAATTGGAATAAAGCACGGTGTTGTTTATAAAAGATAATTTGTTCTTCAATGCTTACCTTTTCTTCAGCTGTCAATTTCGTTAAATCAAGCTCATAACCTAAAACACCTGACATCGCAACATTGCCACGAATTGCTAAACTGGTTACGCGATGGGTTTGATGGTTTGGCACCGCTGAAACATGGGAACCCATCGTTGAAATCGGATAAGCTAAACTTGTGCCATATTGAATATTCAAGCGCGCTAAAGCATCCGTATTATCACTCGTCCATGTTTGTGGCATGTAATACAACATTCCTGCATCAAAGCGGCCACCCCCACCTGAGCAACTTTCAAATAAAATATCTGGATAGCGAGTGGTTATTTTTTCTAACAAGTCATACAACCCAAGAATATAGCGATGCGCCACTTCCCCTTGCGCTTCTGGTTGCAGTTGGGTTGAATAGACTTCAGTCATATTGCGATTCATATCCCATTTAATATAATCAACATCCGTATGGTCTAAAATCATAGTTAATTGTTGATAAATATTTTCACGAACATCTTCTCTTGAAAAGTCCAATACATACTGGCTACGACTCGTACTGCGTGGACGATTCGGTACTTGAAACGCCCAATCAGGATGGGCACGAAACAGCTCGCTATCTTCTGAAATCATCTCAGGTTCCACCCAGAGCCCAAATTTCATTCCCTTAGCATGTACTTTTTCCGCAATGTTTTGCAGACGGCCATTTAGTTTTTCGCGATACTCAACCCAGTCACCTAATGAAGAATAATCGTCATCGCGTTTGCCAAACC
>SAMEA3387512__coassemble_1260_pt1 | contig 20930 bp, 26 predicted proteins | sample SAMEA3387512__metabat2_high_PE_013 | metagenome-assembled genome bin SAMEA3387512 (sample SAMEA3387512) | Felis catus | biome: Faeces | place: United Kingdom | collected 2012 | reverse complement strand
TCATTAGGTGTTGTGCCTGAAGCGAAGCGAAAGGAATGAATTATAAAAATGAAAATTACCAAAAGAAACTTTATCGTATCCATCCTTTTAAGTTTAGTCACTTGTGGCATTTATTCTCTTTACTGGATGGTGATGCTAAACGATGAAATTCACAACATTTATGAATCCATGTATCCCGAAGACTTAAGTACCACACGCGTCTCTGGTGCCTTATTATTAGTCTTTACCTTTATTACTTGTGGGATCTATAGCTTCTACTGGTACTACAAAATGGGAACTTTATGTAACAAAATCTCTAAAAACAATAGCAATTTTGATTTGATTTTCTTAATTTTAGCGATTTTCCAATTACCTATTGTCAATATGTGTATTATGCAAAATATCGAAAATAATTTCTTTGATGAATATGAATTCTAAAAAAACAATAACAAAAAGCCAAATACAAAAAGAAATCCGATACCTTTTGATCATTTTAGGTGTCGGATTTGGCTATTATCTTTGGTTAAATTTCACCCATTTAGGTATTCCCTGCCCATTTCGTACAATCACAGGTTGGTTATGTCCTGGATGTGGGATTACGCATATGTTGATTGCACTCATTCAGCTAGACTTTCATACCGCCTACTTGGAAAATCCGTTTTTATTACTAACCTTGCCTTTTGTTATCGGTCAAATCATCTATCAGCGCTATTTACAACTAACAAAACAAGTAAATCCTCAGTGGAATCAAGTCTTATTATGGCTATATGTGATTGCCTTAATCATCTTTGGTATCCTACGCAATCTATAAACACTTAAACAAGTAGTTTCATGCTGCTTGTTTTTTTATTTTATATCTCGCAAATTTTCTAAATCATTCAAATCAAAATCTAACTCACCCTCTTGATACATCGAATCATACGCATCATAAAGTCCTAGCAAGTAACCCACACCTGCAAAATATCTAATAAAACTTTGCATTCTCTATACTCAATCAATTCCGTACCATTCATTATTTTCCTTTTCATCATAATGATTTTGAGAATTTTTATGACTTACTTTCTCTAATTGACTTTCATCAGGCCAATCAGGTTCATATGAATGATTAAGTGGTTCAACTACATATAAAGAAACCAAAAAAAAGACTCAGGAAACATAATCATTTCCTGAGTCATCAACTCTAATTAAATAACGAATTATTTAACTGTTACAGTAGCTCCAGCTTCTTCTAATGATGCTTTAAGAGCTTCTGCTTCTTCTTTAGAGATTCCTTCTTTAACTGGTGCAGGAGCGCCATCTACAACAGCTTTAGCTTCTTTCAAGCCTAAGCCAGTAGCTTCACGAACTGCTTTGATAACTTTAACTTTTTGGTCGCCAGCAGCTGTTAATTCAACAGTGAATTCTGTTTGTTCTTCAGCAGCAGCTGCACCACCAGCAGCAGCAACAGCTACAGGAGCTGCAGCAGATACGCCAAATTCTTCTTCGATAGCTTTAACTAAGTCGTTTAATTCTAAGATTGTTGCGCCTTTTAGCTCTTCAACAATGTTTTCAATGTTTAATGCCATTATGATTTTCCTCCAATGTTTTAAATAATTAATATGTTTTCAAATTGCATCAATTTCTGATTGATTAAGCAGCGATTAAGCCACTTCTTCGTTCTTTTCTGCCACAGCTTTGACAGCGTATGCCACGTTGCGGACTGGAGCTTGAAGAACAGATAGTAACATAGATAGTAATCCTTCGCGGTTTGGTAATTTTGCCAATGCATGGATTTCTTCCAATGATGCCACTTTACCTTCGATGATACCACCTTTGATTTCTAATGCTTTTGCTTCTTTAGCAAATTCATCCATAATCTTAGCTGGTGCGACTACATCTTCATTACTGAACGCTACAGCAGTAGGACCTGTGAATACTTCATCAAGACCTTCTAAACCAGCAGCTTTAGCAGCACGAGAAAGGATAGAATTTTTGATAACTTTCATTTCTACGTTTGCTTCGCGTAATTGTTTACGTAAACGAGTTACTTCATCAACTGTTAATCCACGGTAATCAACGATTACTACAGATGCAGCAGCGTTGAATTTTTCTGTAACTTCTTCAACAATAGCAGCTTTTTTAGCGATAGTTGCTTCACTCATTATACTTTCACCTCCTGATTTTGATGGAAGAGTTTCTCTATACGAAAAAACTCTATGCCACCGTAGACATAGAGGGACCATTGATCTTATCAATAAATGTCCTCGGTAGGATTTATGAGTTACCTCACCTACTGTCTTCGGTACAGTTAATTATTTAACCTTGTCCACTTTACCATGATAAAGTGGACAAGTCAACACTTTTTTTCTAAAAATTAGAAACTAGCTTGGTCAACATGGATTCCAGGACCAAATGTTGTTGTAATTGTAATGTTCTTCATGTATTGACCTTTAGCAGCAGATGGTTTTGCTTTTACTAAAACGTCATGAATAGTCTTGAAGTTTTCAACTAATTTTTCGTTGTCGAATGATACTTTACCGATTGGTACATGAATGTTACCGTTACGGTCTACACGGTAAGTTACTTTACCAGCTTTTACTTCGTTAACTGCTTTGGTAACGTCCATTGTAACAGTACCAGTTTTAGGGTTTGGCATTAAGCCTTTAGGACCTAAGACACGACCTAATTTACCAACTTCAGCCATCATATCAGGAGTTGCTACGACAACGTCAAAGTCGAACCAACCACCTTGAATTTTTTGTACTAAGTCTGCTTCACCAACATAGTCAGCACCAGCAGCTTCTGCTTCTTTTGCTTTTTCGCCACGTGCAAATACTAAGACAGATTGAGTTTTACCAGTACCATTTGGTAATACAACAGCACCACGAATTTGTTGGTCTGCTTTCTTAGGATCTACATTTAAACGGTAAGCAACTTCAACAGTTGCATCAAATTTTGCAAAGTTTGTTTCTTTTGCTAAAGCTACAGCTTCTTCAACAGAGTATAATTTCGCAGCTTCAACTTTTTTCAATGCTTCTTGCATTTTTTTGCTTTTTTTAGCCATTAGTTTTCCTCCTTGATGTGGTTATAACGGTAGGACCTCCCACGTGTTTTATATTTTTCAATATAAAGCCAACTGAGAAGCTACGCTAGGGTTTGCAGAAATTATTCTACAGTGATACCCATGCTTCGTGCAGTTCCTTCAACCATGCGCATTGCAGCTTCAACAGATGCAGCGTTTAGGTCTTCCATTTTCAACTCAGCGATTTCTCTTACTTGATCGCTAGTAACTTTGGCAACTTTAGTTTTGTTAGGCACACCTGAGCCTTTTTCAATTTTAGCAGCTTTCTTTAATAATACTGCAGCTGGTGGTGTTTTTGTAACGAATGTGAATGAACGGTCTTCGTATACAGAAATCACAACCGGAATAATTAAACCTGCTTGATCAGCGGTACGAGCATTGAATTCTTTAGTGAATCCCATGATGTTAACCCCTGCTTGACCTAATGCAGGACCTACTGGTGGAGCTGGTGTTGCTTTACCTGCAGGAATTTGCAATTTAACAATTTTTTCTACTTTCTTTGCCACGAGACATACCTCCTTGAGTCCGTGATGTGGTTAATTGGAGCTCAAAATTTCTCCTCCCACGTAATGTACACTCCTTCGTGCACACTGAAATAGTATAGCGTAAGATTTTACAGTTTTCAACTATTTTTTCAAATTTTTTCAAAAAAATTATTTCCAAAGTATTTCTGCGATTCTTTTATCTACTTTTGGATTAGCATGAAGCGCTGAATGTTGGGCTAAAATCCCTTTAAACACAAAAGTTTCAACGGGTATTTGTTGACTGGATAATAATTGATTGACGGCGAGGGCTGAAGTAAGTGGCACAGTACCATCACTTAAATCAGACGCGCTTAATTGTCCAGCAAATAAGCTCACTTGGACATTTTTAGGGAAATTGGCGATATTATTTTGAAAATCTTGATACCGTGGGCTAATCTGTGTCGGCCCTTGTTGCAATAAGCCATCCACACTTTGTTCATTTGAAGTATCTAAAAATTCATTAAGCGGTGCTGCAATCGAAATAAAATGCTCAACCGTTGGCAGTTCGCCTTGATTTTGATACGTTTCTAAAAAGCGAAATAGGCTAACCCCACCCATCGAATGTCCGACTACATTGACTTTTTCAACATGATATTGGGCTTTCACAAATTGTAAAGCTTGATAAATCCATTCGGCCTGATTCCATTCATTGTTTTTATTATCAGCAAATAATACATTTATGAGTACTGGTTTGTCTGCTTGTTCAAATGTCCCGGATGTCTGAATCGTGCCATCTGTATTCACGGTCAAATCCAGCGTATGCGTTGCTTGATAACGGGAACAAAGACGTTGGATGATTCCACCCATCGAGTGTTTGGTTCCACCATATCCGTGAAAAAATAAAGTGACAGGATACGATTTAACTTCTTCTTGTGTTGAAGTGACTTGTTTGTGATTCATATGCGCTGCTTTTGGTGCGTTTTCTTTATGACTTGGCCAGAAAAACCAAAGTAAAACAATCATCACCCCGACTGCTAATAAACCAAGTATGCGATAAAGTTGCTTTTTCATGATCAATCTCCTTAAATGCTTCTCAAAGATTAATATACGCTAGATTACAACACATGCAAGAAATAGCCAATAATCTTAAAAAAATCTTTTTTATATGATAAAAACGAATTCCTAAGCAACCATCTAAAGTTGCTTAGAAATTCGTTCATGTTCATTATTTTTATACAATCACCGTTAAACTTGCTGCAAAAATAATGAGTACCAAGCCTAAAATGGTTACAGTCATTTCTTTTTTGGTTTTTGCTTGTTTTAAGAAATAAATCCCTGTTAGAGTCGCTAATACTACGGATGTTTGTGACAAAATAAAACCAGTAGCCAACCCATTCATATCTGGTTGAGCAGAAATCAAATATGTTAATGCAGCAAAGGCAAAGAAGAAGCCTGAAAAAATTTGTTTATAAGAGACTGCTTCTTGTAATGCCAAAGGTTCGTTTGATTTAAAATGATTGTAAAAGTCGTAAACTACAGCGACTAAAACCATACCAATTGCTTGTTGTAAGAAAGCTTGCATCCCAGTTAAATCAGTTGCTTGTGGGGCAGCAGAATAGGCCCAATAACCGATTTCACCCACAGCTAAAATCAATACCGCTTTTTGTAAATGGGCTTGATGTTCAGTATTTTTATGTTCGCTCCAAACCGTCATCCAAGCACCTAGAATAATTAAGACTAAAGCTAAGGCGCCAATGATTTTATCCATTGCACTTGGCCAATCACCTAAAGCAATGACACCCCATAAAGAAGCCCCTAGTAATTGAAAAGCAGTGGTAATTGGCATCGCACGAGAAGAACCAATTAAAGTAAAACTATAAAAAGTCAAAATTTGTGCACTTGCCCAGCCAATACCCGAAAGAATCGCAAAAAGTAAATCATGTCCAGTTGGCAGTGCGATTCCTTGCGTCATATTAAAAATAAGGGCAAAAATCAAGGTTCCTAAAGTTGCACCTAAAATCTGATTACTTGGACGTCCACCAAATTTGGAAGCAATCGTAGGGAAAATCCCCCAACCAATCAATGGCCCTAAACCAACTAATAATGCTACAGTGTTCATAAAATCAAAAATCCCTTCTAATAATTAAAATACTACGCCGCTTTCTAGTAAGATATTGGCATATGGTGTCATTTCACCAGTTCTGATAAAAGCATGACAACGATTTAAGTCTTGTTTCATTTGACTATGTGGAATAAAGGCAATTTCCACTTCTGGCATTAGTTTCTGAATTTTAGCTAACATATTTGGATTGTATGTTTTGATTTCTTCTGCTAGATAAATCTTTTGAACTTCTAATTCTGTTAAGATATTTTCCAACACATCGATAAAACTAGGCACACCCTTAGTTACCGCTAGATCAATCTTTTCTGTAGTCATTGGTACTGGCATCCCTGCATCACCAATACTTAATAAGTCAAAATGCCCCATTTGTGCAATCACACGTGAAATATCTGAATTAATAACTGTTGATTTTTTCATATTATTGATCCTCCATTGGTTTCATTTCATTTAAGTAAGGAATGGATGGTTGCGCACCAAAGCGTTGGACTGTTAACGAAGAAGCCTGGTTCCCATATGAAATAGCTGCGCGTAAGTTACTTAAATCTTTCTTCAACACTGTACTTAAAGCACCGATAAAGGTATCTCCTGCAGCGGTTGTATCTTTTGCTTCAACTTTGAAGGCTGGCACAATGCCACTTTCACCATGCACATCATAATAAGCACCCTTACTACCCACAGTAATAATGACCCCTTCAATGCCTAAATCATGAAGTTTTTGAGCAGCTTTTTGCATACTTGCTTCATCGGTAATTTTAATACCAGTTAAGATTTCGGTTTCCGTTTCATTCGGAATAATAATATCGGTTAAACGTAATAATTCCTCTGGTACTTTTTCCATGGCTGGCGCTGGATTTAAGATCGTTTTTACACCGGCTTTTTTCGCAATTTGAAAAGCTTGAATCGTACTAGCTAAATTACTTTCAAATTGAGCAATAATAAAATCACTCTTTTCAATGATTGCTTGATGTGCTTGTACATGCGCTGGTGTGAAAGCATTATTGGCGCCTGCGTGGATCATAATACTATTTTGTCCTAAGTCATCCACCATAATATAGGCTTGACCCGTCGCTTCCCCTTTCACATGAGCCACAGCATCTAGGTTAATTTCTTCCTCGCTAAGCAATTCCAACATCAACTTACCTGCTTCATCTTCGCCAACAGCCCCAATGAAATATGTATTCGCACCTAGACGTTTGGCTGCTACTGCTTGATTGGCTCCCTTACCGCCACCTGCAGAAAAGATTTCTTTCGTGTGCATGGTTTCACCAACTTGCGGCATATGAGTCAAGCGAATCGTACGGTCTAAATTAATGCTTCCAACAACTGTAATCGTATTCATAATTAAAAAAGCTCCCTTACCTAAATATTTTTATCCGGATAATCGATTTGGTTAAAACGTTTTATTAAAACGTTTTAAAATTTTACAAAAAGAATATAGCACACTTTGTAAGCTATTTCAAGTGTGCTGTTGTATTTCTTTTAATTAATTCTACAGGTAAAACTTTTCGTGCCCAGGCTTGCTTAGGATCACGAATCCGTTCAAGCAGTAATTCAGCGGCTATTTCCCCTAATTCAAAAATCGGCTGTGAAACGGTAGTAAGAGCAGGCGTGACGTATTCAGACATCGGTGAATTATCATAACCGATGATACTGTAATCATCAGGAATCACTTTACCTAAACGCTTGAATTGATACATCAAACCTAGAGCAATTTCATCATTTAAAGCAAAGATAGCACTCACCTCTGAAGCAATGATTTGTTCAGCTGCTTGCTTGCCACCTTCACGCGTTAAAGGTTGATTAACAAAAAGAAATTCTGGATATACCGTCTTAAAACCTTCTATCCGTGTTTGAATATTGCTAGGTGCATCTTGAGGACCAATCACGGCTACATTTTCATGGCCAAGTTCGCGCAGATGATTTGCAGCTAACACACCCCCAGTAAAATCGTCCGTTGAAAGTTCATCGCTTCCTCCTTCAGATTTCTTTTGGTCCAATACAATATAGGGAACTTGATTTTTGGTTAACTGCTCTTTTAACGTTTGATTAGAAACTGTCGAACTAGCAATGATAAAACCATCCACACCACGGCGGATTAATTCTTGTAGATACTCGCTTTCTTTTTGCACACTAAAATCAGCATCGCAAAGCATCACAATATATTTTTGCCCATACACTACTTTTTCAATTCCTTTTAATAATAAAGAAAAAAATGGATTGATAATATCTGGAATCATCACCCCGATTGTCTTACTCTTTTTCATCACCATGCGCTGAGCAAAATAATCAGGCTGATAATCCAACGAATTTTTTGCATTCATCACTTTTTCGACCGTTTTGGGGCTGAATTTTTCTGCATTACCATTTAAAATTTGTGAGACCGTCGCAATAGATACACCTGATTTAGCGGCAACCTCTTTAATCGTGACTTTCTTTTTCATGACACAACCTCATTTTCTCAAACAATATATGTAATAATCGTGATTAACAAGACCGGTTTGCACCTTTTCTTCTCGAACAAATCCCAAATGCTCATAAAAGTGCTGTGCTTTTCGATTCTTCACCAAGCATTTTAAAGTGAGTGGCAAACCATATTTTGATTTGGCAAAAGTTAATAATTCCTTGCCTATTCCTTGAGCAAAATAATCTGGATGAACAAATAGAAGGTGGATAAATAAATCTGGTGGATAAATACTGATAAAACCAATGACTTTTTGATTGATTTCATAGACATAGACTTCTTCATCAAATATATCTTTGTAAAAATCTTCATACTTTAACTCTTCAATAGGTAAAAAACAACCACTGGCTATTCTTGATTGCAAATAAATCTTTGCTAAACAATCCATATCTGCCGCTACAGCTAATCGTATCTGCCAATTATCCATTTAAGAAACTCCCTCTAAAAAAAGCGATACTCATGAAAGTACCGCTCGTTTATTGCATTAGGTAAAGTAGAACAATATTAAATTTGATCTACCTGTTCAAAATCTAGTTCAGCGCTTGTTGCACGGCCGAACATATCGATATTTACTTTTAATTTTTGTTTTTCATCGTCAATTTCAACTACTTGACCTTCCATACCAGCAAACGCACCTTCAATGATTTTTACCGTATCACCTAAGCTTACTTCTAAATCAGAAGTACGTGTGCTCATACCAATAGAGCGTAAAATTGAATTGATTTCTTCTGGTAATAATGGTGCTGGTTTACTTCCTGCGCCATGACTACCAACAAAACCAGTCACACCAGGCGTATTACGAACGATATACCAAGATTCATCTGTCATGACCATTTCCACTAAGACGTAACCTGGGAAAGTTTTATGAACGATTTCTTTTGACTTACCGTTTTTGATTTCTGTTTCTTTTTCTTCAGGAACAACCACGCGGAAAATGTAATCCCCCATACGCATGCTTTGTGCACGTGATTCAATGTTTGCTTTTACTTTATTTTCATATCCAGAATAAGTGTGTAAGACGTACCATTGTTTTTCAAAAGTTTCCATTGTTTTCTCCTATCTTTATATACTCTTATTTGCAACCTAACAAAAAAACCTCAGGCCACCTGAAGTTTATCTACAGACACAGTATAGCAAACTTTACAAACAATTGCTATACCAATCAAGCAAAAAAGCGAGCCAAAATCGACCCGCTTTTCGATTATTTCAAAATCAATGCTAATAAATTTTGAATGACCGTATCCATCACAAAGAACATCACCGCAAAGATAATTGAAGTTTCGATTACGACAATGGTATCTTTACGTAATTGTTGTTTGGTTGGCCAAGTCACACGTTTCATTTCGTCAATCACGCTTTTAATAAACTTCATGCCACTTACTTCCTCCTACTTAGTTTCACGATGTAAAGTATACTGATTACAATATTTACAAAACTTATTAATCTCCAAGCGTTTATTGGCATTTCTACTCGTACTAACCGCTTTAGAGTAATTACGTGAACCACAAACGGAACAAGCTAAGGCTGCTTTTTTGACTGCCATATTCATCTCACCCTTCCATTTGAAATACATTAATGTTAAATTATCACGCTTTTTACAAACTGTCAACCATCCCTACTTTACATACTTAACGACTTTCTGACAAATCTTCTACATCAACCACGCGGAAATGTTTGCTTTCTAGTGCCTCAACAATCTTATCACAAGTTTCTTTATCAACCTCTTTTGGTAGTGTAAATAACGTGCGACGAACAAACTGTTCATTTTCTAAATCAAGAGTAATACAACTAGCAATACTGGCATATTTAGAAATGATTTTACCAATCGTCGCAAACTCTCCACGTTTACCCGGAGAAGCTACCGTTAAAACATAACTTCCTTGATTGACATTCCATGACTGAGAAAGCATATTAAGTAAAGAACTGTGGGTTAAAATCCCATAAAATTGATTTTGTTCATCTAGTACTGCAATATAAGGCAATTCCTTTATGGTAAAAAATACTTTAAAGAAGGAAGAATTTAAGTAGATAAACTTGGTCGCATTCTTCAACAAATATGTAACAGGTAAATTCATATCTCCGCCATTTGCAATATGACGATAAATATGCATTTTATAAATATTTCCACGGAAAATGCGGCCGGTTTCATCCAATATCGGCACACATCTAAAGCCTGATTCTTCAAGGATATCCAACGCTTCTCTTAATGTGTTGGTTTCTTTGACCGTTGTTAAATTTTCTTTCTTATAAACCATGGATTTCAATAACATAAAAATCACCCTGACCTTTTTTATTCTCTTTTCATTATACTATAGTTTCACCCAAAATGGGAATGATTCTAGCCATCTTTTTAGGTTTATTGCTTTGTATTATTTTAACATCGTGCTATAATAGCAAGGAACGATTTTTTAGAAATGGAAGTTAAGTATGGAATTATTTTATCATTTATTAGTGAATCCTAATTCTGGTGGTGGTCAAGGGCGGATAGCTGGTGAGCAAGTGATTCAATATCTAAAAGCTGCCAAACTTCCCTACAGTGCCCGTTTTACTAGCCATCCTGATCATGAACGCCGCTTAATCCAAGAGATGGCCGCCCATGATTTAAAAACTTTTGATGAAAAAATGCCCCCAGATGAAGTCTACCCATTATTAGTCGTGATTGGCGGTGATGGTACGATTCATCAGGTGGTCAATGAATTATATCGTTTAAATAAACAAATTCCCATTGCCTATATTCCTGCTGGTTCGGGCAATGATTTCGCGCGCGGCTTGGGCTTGACCCGTGATCCGATTGCCATTATGAAGCAAATCATTGCAATAAAAGAACCTCGAGAATGTAGCATCATACATTATATAGAAGAAATCTATCAAGAAGAAGGTTTGGCACTCAATAATATTGGCATTGGCCTAGATGCGGCGATTGTCTATGAGACCAATCACTCAAAAATCAAAGGACTGCTACAAAAATTTAATTTGCATTCTTTTTCTTATTTATCATCTGTTATCCGTACTTTGATGAAACAGCGTCCTTTCCCAATTCTAGTCGAGGCTAATGGCAAACAATATAGCTATCCCAAGACTTATTTATGCACCACTTCCAATCATCCATACTTTGGTGGTGGGGTGCCGATTGCGCCTAATGCTTCCGTGCATAATGAAAAAGTCGATTTAGTCGTCATTGAAAAACCTTCTTGGCTATTAGTGCCATGGATTGCTTTTCATATTTTCCGCAAAACACATTTAGATAAGAAATTCTGCCATTATTTCCAAGCCAATAAGATAAAAATCGTCTCAACTATTGCCGAACATGGACAAGCAGATGGCGAAGAAATGGGTGAACGTAGCTTTGATATCACCTTTACCACACAAAAACAATTATTCTGGTACTAGCCCAAACAAGTAAGTGAAATGCCGCTTACTTGTTTTTTTTGCACCCAAAAAGCCCGACTATCTTAAAATAGATAATCGAGCTTTGAATTTAGGCAATTTTTTCTACTGCTGGTTTGCTACCATCTTGAATGAAGTACACTTTATACCAAGTTAAGAAAGTGAAAATCGTCCAAATCTTACGGCGTTCATCCACTTTTCCTACAAAGTTATCATCTAATAAGCGTAAAATTGCTTCTTGGTTAAAGAATTCTTCGACAAAATCAGCGCTAAACAATTCACGCACATGTTTGTAATATTTTTCTTCACGTAACCAGTCTTTAATTGGTACAGGGAATCCAATTTTTTCGCGATTATACCATTCTTCTGGCAAATGACGACTCGCTGCTTGACGGAAAGCAAATTTGGTATTTTCTTCATTAATCAAATATTTAGATGGCACTTTTTCCGCTGTACGCATCACTTCGATATCCAATAATGGTACTCGTAATTCTAAAGAGTGAGCCATTGACATCTTATCTGCTTTTAATAAGATATCTTTTGGCATCCATTGGTGAATATCTAAATATTGCATCTTTCTAATTTCCGTACGGTCCACGACACGGCGATAATTTTCATCAACAATTTGCTTCACAGTTGGACTCTTTTGATACTTAGGTTGAAGATAACGAGTGGTTTCTGCTTCTTCAAAGACCTTCGCTTGACCGATGAAGAATTCTTCGGCTGGCGCAAGGTTGGTATACATATGGAAGCTACCATGGAAGTGTTTGTTCTTCAACTTACTTGCGATAAAGTAGCGTGCACGTTTTGGTAATTTCTTCAAGCCATTCGTAAACACGCGGATTGCTTTAGAACGAGTGAAGAAACCATAATTGACATAACCAGCAAATAATTCATCGGCACCTTCACCACTTAAAACGACGCGCACATCACGACTTGCTAACTCTGCTAAGAAATACAAAGGTACACAAGAAGGATTAGAATCTGGTTCATCTAAGTGATATTGGATGATTGGGAACATTTCAAAGGCTTCTTCCCCTTTAATCACAGTTGAGGTATTATTTAAGCCAATCATATCGGTTAATTGACGCGCTTGAACAGATTCATTATAACTTTCATCGCCAAACCCAATTGAATAAGAATGTTCTGGGCGTAAAACACTAGTTACATAACTTGAGTCTACCCCACTAGAAAGGAAAGAACCGACTTCAACATCAGCAATTTGATGTGCTTCAATCGATTTCACAACTGTATCATCAATTAAATTGACTGTTTCTTCTAAGCTCATATCTTGTTCGTTATCAGCAACATCCCAATATTGTTCGATTTTTAATTCACCTTGATGGTAAGTGAAGTAATGACCTTCTTTAATACGGAAAACACCCTTAAAGAAAGTTTCATCTAAAGCAGAATATTGGAAAGTCATGTAAGGTTTTAAGGCTTCTTTGTTCAATTCTTTGACGAAATCAGGATGTTTTAAAAAGCTCTTAATTTCTGAACCATACATAAACGTGCCATTCATTTGCGCATAATAAAATGGTTTAATCCCAAAATGATCGCGAGCACCAAAAAGTGTTTGTGTTTTTGTATCCCAAATGACAAAGGCAAACATCCCACGAACTTTTTGTAATAACTCCGCACCCCATTCTTCATAGCCATGCAATAACACTTCTGTATCAGCATGGGTTTTAAAGATATGGCCAGCTTTTTTTAATTCTTCACGTAACATGCGATGGTTATAGATTTCACCATTGAAGGTAATTACTTTCGTCCCATCTTCGTTATAGATTGGTTGACTACCACCTTCTAAGTCAATGATACTCAAGCGTCTAAATCCAAGTGCTGCGCCTTCATCGACGTGTTCCCCACTACTATTAGGACCACGGTGAATAATTGTATCCATCATCGCATTGACAATTCGTTTCTTTTCTTGTAAATCGGATTGTTGGTTAATAAACCCTACGATACCACACATATGAATAATCCTTCTTTCATCTATTTCAAAAAGTTATTAACTAAAATTTTCAATCGACTTCAAGTATAGCATAGATTCTAGCACGTTTCATTAATTTTTCATCGACTTTAGAAAAAATAAGAAAAAGAAATACACATCTCCAATCAAGAAAATGTGTATCTCTCAAGCTTATTTCATAAAATCATACGGACTAATATTTGCCATTCCTATCATCGGATCAATTTGGCCACTTCGAATGACTGCAGCAGTTAAATATTCAGGTAATGTGGCTTGCTCTTTTTCCATTTCTAGGTCATTCGTGCTACTTTCAGCTAAATCCGCTGCTTTTTCTTCAACAATTGATTTTTTAGCCGCATCAGTCTCTGTTTCATAATGAATCCCCTGAGTCTCTTCAACAGCAAATAAATCCATCACTTCACTGGCCGATTCTTTGACTTGAATGATTGGCTCAATGGCTGCAGATTGGGAAAGTTGTCCTGGTGCTCCTTGCTTTTCAGTCGTTTTCTCTTTAGCTGTGCGGAGCGGTTTGATTTCGACTTCTGCATGAGAATCCTCGCTATACATCGCATCCTCATATTGCTGCACTTTCAAATACATCATATCTGTCATCTGATCATGCTCTAAAATTCGTTTGGCCAAAGTCGTCTGGCGGTTGGCGGATACATGCGTCACACAAGTTTGAAAGGCCTCGACCTCGCCTAGTAAAATCAAGCGCTCCTTACTCCGTGTCACCGCTGTGTACAATAAATTTCGCTGCAACATCCGCGAATATTGGCGCACCATCGGCAAAATCACCATATTAAATTCACTACCTTGGGACTTATGAATGGAACAACAATAAGCCAGCGTAATCTGATTCCACTCATTACGCGGATAAGTCACTTCATTACTATCAAAAGCAATCACCAACTCATCCATCTTACTTTCGGCATATTTTGCTTCAATAATACCGACAATAATCCCCATATCACCATTAAAAACATTAAGTTCCGCGGAATTTACCAACTGCAGGACCTTATCGCCAATTCGGTAACTCACCTCATTAAACTGCACTTCTTTTTTTCCAGGGGTGAGTGGATTGAAGATTTCTTGCATCATTTTATTTAACGCATCGATTCCGGCCATCCCACGATACATCGGTGCCAGCACTTGAATATCTTGTGAAGTAAAGCCTTTTTCCTTCGCTTTTTGGACAATTTGCGAAATGACCCCTTCAATTTGGCTCGCCTGACAAGGAATAAAGCTACGGTCTGGCTGTTTTGCGACAAAATTCTGTGGCAGGCGTCCTTCTTTAATTTCATGGGCCAACGGAATAATGCTCGACCCTTCCCCTTGACGGTAAATCTCGGTTAATTCAGCTTGAGGAATCGCTGGTACACTCAACAAATCATGCAATACTTGGCCTGGTCCCACTGATGGCAATTGATCCTTATCACCAACCAAAATCACTTGCATATTTTCATTAATCGACTTAAAGAGCATATTGGCTAACCACGTATCGACCATCGACATCTCATCAACAATCAAAAGGCCGCCTTCTAGCTCATTGACTTCCACTAAAGGTTTGCGCTCTTTCCCGTTAAGACCAAGCAAGCGATGAATCGTGCCACTAGGTAATCCGGTCGTTTCATTCATCCGTTTGGCAGCCCGTCCAGTCGGTGCCGCTAATAGAATCGGAAAAGTCGTCTCCGTATACTTATGAGTGGCTAAATCAACCTCATTTAATTCCGCAAATAGCTGCACTATCCCATTTACCACTGTGGTCTTTCCTGTCCCCGGACCACCCGTTAAAATAAATAAAGGAGAAGTAATTGCCGCATGAATCGCCTCAACTTGAGAAGCTCCATAAGAAATGCCCAGACGTTTTTCAACTTTTCGCAAGGCTTTTTCAATTTTTTCTTTTGGATAATTGATTTCTTTTTTTCGATTCAGCAAATGATTAATCGAAGTACTAATGCCATATTCCGAGAAGAACAAACTATTTTCATACAAATTCATCCCGTCTTGTTGAATAACCCCTTCTTGTGTCATCTCCATAATCACATCGGCTAAATCATTGGGCATAATCTCGACTGGACGGCTTTCTTCTAACAAACGAATAGTTGATTCCAATAACTCTTGGGCCGTCACATAAGTATTGCCATTTTCGATACAAGACTGAAAAAGCTGATGAATCACGGCTGCTCGCAAACGTTCTTTACTATCATCTGCTATCCCGAGTTGGCTGGCTAGATAGTCGGCACGCTTAAAGCCAATCCCATCAATATCTTCCACTAGTTGATAAGGATTGGTTTCAATAACTTCAAGTGCTTGATTTTGATATTTTTGATAAATCGCAAAGGAAAGCTGACTCCCAAAGCCATATTTGGATAAGCCGACAATCACTTTATCCATCCCATGATTTTGGGCAACCACCTCAGCGACCATTTTTTGTTTGGCTTCAGTTAGACCGCTCACTTGGGCTAAACAATCCGGATTTTGAATAATCGTTTCAATGGCCTCTTCACCTAAAGTATCGACAATCTTCGCCGCTAATTTCTTCCCAATCCCTGGAAAACGATCACTGGAAAAATACGCAATCAAGCCATTTTGTGAAGTAGGCTGACTTTGTGAATAACTCTGAGACTGAAACTGTAACCCATAACGTGGATGCGTCACTAAAGTACCCTTGAATTCATAGCTTTCCCCTTCTTGGATTTGGCCAAAAGTACCCGTCACTACGATTTCTTTTTCCGCAAAATCAAAGTCTTTCTCCTGAATTTTCACTAGCAAAACTTTGAAAAAATTACGTGGATTCTCAAAAAATGTAGCTACAATTGTCCCGACTAATTGGTTATCCACTGTCCTCACCTCACTTTTCAGCTAAAAAATTGGTCTCATTCCATACCTTTAATTGATAAGGGAGTTCGCCTGTTTGTGTCTCTAAAATGGTTAAACTGCTATTTTTTAGGCTTCCTAATTCGCGTAATTCACTCAACGGTTTGCCTATCAACCAAGGAATACTTGCCGCAAACGAAGCCCCATGACCGACAAACAGTACCGGACCTTCATCTAGGTGGGCTTTGGCTGCCGTTGTGACCACATTTTCAATCCGTCTTAATAAATGTCCGATGGGCTCTCCATTAAAAGGCGTTGGATCGTATTTATCCAGTCGTTTACGCATTTGACTCGCTTCTGGGTACTCTTGATTCACCTCTGTAAACAAACGTCCCTCTAAGCGACCAAAGCCCATTTCCCGCAAATCATCCGTTTCAATAATCGGCACATTTGTCTTAAGATGTTTGGCAATCTCTTTGGCCGTTGTTAACGCACGGGGCGCACTTGAAGCATAAATCGCCGCAAATGGTACGTCTTTCAAATACTCTCCTAATTTTTGAATCTCAGCGTAACTTTCTGGTAAAAGTGGCGAATCTCCTTCTCTACCTTGAAAGCGACCTTCTAAATTCCATTCTGTCCGTCCATGTCTTGTGAAATATAATTGCATACTGACCCTCTAATCTAATTTATCATTTTCATAGTGATGACTTAATTCTAATCCTGGAAAAGCTTGTTGGCGCAATGCTTCATAGATGATTAACGCCGCCGTATTGGATAAATTCAAGGACCGCACATGGGTATCATTCATCGGAATACGCAAACACTTCTCTTCATTTTCACGCATAAAACTTTCTGGCAATCCCTTGGTTTCTTTTCCAAACATAAAGTAGTGATCCGCACCATCATTGAAGTTCACCTCACTATATACCTTATTGGCAAACTTCGTAATCAAATGCAAATGCGCCTCACTTGGTAAAGCCTTTAAAAATGCTGCTAGATTCTCATGATAGGTAATATCTACACTATGCCAATAATCCAGACCAGCCCGTTTTAAATGCTTATCATCTGTGCTAAATCCCAGCGGTTCGATTAAATGCAACGGAGTATTCGTCGCCGCACACGTTCTAGCAATATTCCCGGTATTAGCCGGAATCTCTGGTTCAAATAATACAATATGATTCACTTTATCTCTGACCTTTCTCAATCTATCTAATCTATTCTTTATATAACTTCTCAGCGATAGGTAAGCACACGAATTTCTTCGAGGCTTCCCAAGCTGCTTCACAACCTAAATCTGTGTTCGGCGACTAGCTACTTCGGCGTATAAGCCAGCCCGTCTGGGAAAGTCTTTACTTCTCGGACTTTCCCGACGTCCTGGAAAACTTATCCGCTCGTAGCTGACCGAGTCGCCTCACATCCTTGGGTACAAAAAAAACGTAACCCACTCGGTGTCAGGCACTGCGAGAGGCTACGTTAGTGAAGTATTTTTCACTAACTTTTATCAGAACAGGATACTGATAAAAACCAATGAAAAACAACTTGTGTATACTATATCACTCTCACTACTTCTTGGCAATAGAAAATTCAAAAAAACTTTAAATTTATCAAATATTTTTTCAAAAACAGCACTAACCCCCTAAAAAAATTAGGTAAAACCTACAAAAAATGTAGAAATCGTAAAAAATGGTCATTTTAACAGCTGCTTCTTCAGTGTTAAATTGTACTATTTTTCAGTGCAATTTAAACAATTTAAAATAGCAAATTTCGTTTCATTTTACCGCTATTTTTTCGTGATTCTTCCAAAAATTTCACAAACTTTTCTTTTGTGAATTTCACAAATTTTGTTGGCTTACATTTTTTGAAAACCGACAATTCTTCTACTAGCAAATTTAGCTAGCTTTTTTGGCTCATCGCAACTAAGAGGTCTATCGTAATTTTTTCAAGAGGGGCTTGTTGTAAGGCCTGCTTGATAACTGGGTCTACTTGCCATTCCAAAGGCGACATCTCCAATAAAGATAATCGCAACGCTTCCGGAATATCAAAAGTATACTGCACTTTTTCAAATATCGTATCAGGATAAGCTTGCAATAATTTTTCGACCACCGCATCATTGGAATAATGCTGTTTACGCACATCATCTGGATAAAAGGCTTGCCGCAACTCTTTTAGATATTGCTCACCAGGAACCACCTTGAGCAACTTCCCACCAGGAGCTAGGATACGGTCGAACTCGCGATAATTCGAAGGCGAGAAAATATTTAACAGCACATCAAAAGACTGATCGGCAAAAGGCAAATTCGTCAAATCCGCCACACACCAAAATGCTTGGTCAAATTGCGTGTGGTTACTTGCTTGATAAATTCCTTCTTTGGCAATATCAAATCCCACTGTCAATGCAGGTGTCACATTTTGCGTCAATTGGGCTAAAAAACTCCCCTCACCGCAGCCAATATCCAGTACTTTTGCTTGGTTGAGATATTTCGCCAAGACCTCAAGCAATGGATCATACATGCCACCTTGAATCATACGCGCGCGATGGGCAAAAAGCTTGGCATCATAATCACTCTTTAGCTGCGACTTCAAAAAATAGAGCGTCCCTTTTTTAGAAAGATCAAAGCGATGATGTTGAGCACAAACTAGCCCACTTTCTGTCGCTTGCATTTTTTCATGACAAATCGGACAAGCAAACACTTGCGCATGGGCTTCTAGAAAAAGTTTCGCGCGATCAATTTTCTTTAACATTCACCTATTTCCTTTCTAAATTCAAAAAACATTTTACAAATTTGCCGCATTTAAGCAAATTTTCTTAAAAAACCTACCTTCCAACTATACCACACTGCCAAAGCCTCTAGCAATGTCCCCCAAGTATTTTCACCTATCTTTGCATGAAAAAAGCCTATCTTTGACCGCAATCAAGATAAGCTGTTCAATTTATAATTCTAGCTGATAAATATAGTCGGTTTGCGGATCATCCCCCATCCAAAACGTATGAGCATCGATTTGGTAGAAGCCATGCCGTTGATAAAATTTTAACGCTTTTTCATTATGTTCCCAAACGCCTAGCCAAACTTTTTTCTTGCCTAACTTTCTCGCTTGATTTAGAGCAAAAGCGAATAACTCCTTCCCGCAACCTTGACCTTGGAAAGCTTGCTTGATATAAATCCGTTCTACTTCCAAGCTGTCCTCTTGCTGATATTCCGTTTGCGCTTCCGATAAATTTAGCTTTAAAAAACCAGCAATTTCGCCTTCTTTTTCTAGAAAATAAAAGTATGAATGTGGCTGATTAAACTCTGCTGTTAGCTTTTCCACTGTTAAATTTCGATCTAAATAATCTTGTAAATCTTTTGGCGTATTCACCGCAGCAAAAGTCTCAATAAATGTTTGCCGGCTAAGTTCACATAACACATCAATTTCTGAACTTTTTACTTCACGAATCAAAAAATCACTCCTTTTTTCTAATTAACGTCATTATACTCAGTCTATTTGTCTTATTCAATTACCAATATACAGCAAAATACGCCAAAATATGTTAGAATACCCAAGGAAGAATTTAGAAAGGAAGAAAAACATGTCTACTTTAATTAAAGAATTTTGTGCAGAAAACTATACGGATATCCCTCTAGCCATTCACCGTGGGGCTAAACGTATCGAGCTTTGTGATAATTTAGCAGTTGGTGGTACGACGCCAAGTACTGGAGTCCTAGAAGAAGCAATTAGTTATTGTAATGAAAAGCAAGTCCCTGTGATGGTCATGATTCGCCCACGCAAAGGACATTTTATCTATAATGATATCGACCTTAAAATCATGCATACTGATCTGATTGAAGCGAAAAAACTCGGTGTCGATGGCGTGGTCTTTGGTTGCCTGACTCCAAGTAACTGGATTGACGAAGAGGCGATGGAAGAACTCATTGAAGTCGCAGAAGGTTTGCAGATTACCTTCCACATGGCCTTTGACGAAATCCCCGTCGAACGCCAATTTGAAGCCATTGACTGGTTAGCAACACACGGTGTCCATCGTATCCTTACCCATGGTGGTCCGATGAGTGAATCCATCTCAGACACTCTCCCACGCTTAAAAGAACTGATTGACTACGCAGCTAATCGCATCACCATCTTACCAGGCGGACAAATCACTTACGAAAACGCCGAAGAAATCGCTCAACAACTCGGCATTCACGAACTCCACGGTACCAAAATCGTAAAACTCGCAGAATAACCCAACACACCAACCTCCCCAAAAAATCACTTAGCTTTGGGAGGTTGGTTTACTATTTTGAGATAATTTATAGAAAACGCTCACATAACTTTAAAATAGACGGTATAATTGTATAAGAAATGATAGTTAAGGAGGTTTTTTATGATGAACAAAGGGATGAATTTGATTGAAAGGTTGAGATTTTGCTTTGAGGCAACGATTTTTGGTAAAACCGACGAGGAGACCATAGACATCCTTCAAAAATTGCAAACTGATGATACGATTGTTTCATTTGGCAAAATCCCTGTCCACGACTACGCCACAACAGCACTGATTTATTTAAATGTGATTAGCTACGAAGAATATTGGAATGAAAACACTGATTACCTTCTTGAAGTTTACACAGGATTCAAGTTTGAAAAAAATCTAAAAAAGAGGTTTTAAGTAAATCCAGAAAAAAGGGTAC
>SAMEA3387512__coassemble_1244_pt1 | contig 21223 bp, 32 predicted proteins | sample SAMEA3387512__metabat2_high_PE_013 | metagenome-assembled genome bin SAMEA3387512 (sample SAMEA3387512) | Felis catus | biome: Faeces | place: United Kingdom | collected 2012 | reverse complement strand
ATGGATTAACAATGGCCGAAAATTTGAGTTTGCTGAAGGCAACGATAAAAATAACGATAATTCGAATGATGATGAGGAATGATACAAATCTTTTAAAATAACTTTAGGAGTGATTATTAAATGATATTGGAATATTTACTATTGATAGCGAAGTTAAATGCCCTAGCAAAAAACAAATACAGAATGCGACTGGATGGAATTTCTGGGACGGAAACATATCTAAATTGGAATCCTGAAACTGAAGAAGTATTTATCTTTGATAAAGATGAGATTGGTGATTTCCGAACGGCATTTACGCTAAAAGAAATTGCTGAACACAAGATTTTAAGAATGTACGTGCAGGTGTGCAAACTTGAAAGGGTTAGAGAGTAATGAAAATAAAGATAGGTTTTGGGTTTGCAGGACTATTTTTTTCGATTTACGACACTAAATCAAGTCGTATTAAATGGCTGGAATTTGGATTTTATTTAGCGTTTGAGCGCGTTGAAGAATATCCATTAATTTTAGTTACAAGTGAAAGAAGGTAATTGATATGAAGATGATTGAAGTATTAAACATGATGGCTAAAGGTGAGATTAAGGAAGGCGCACAGTTAAAAATTGGCGGAAACGTATATAGCTATATCGATACTTATATAGACGATAGCGGTTATTGTTCGTTCGTCAACGAAGAAGGATATAGCGATACTTTTTTAGAAGATGAAGAGATGATAACACAGCCTTTCTTAAATATAGAAGTCGATTTGATACCACCAAAAGAAAAGAAGTATCTAGTTAAATTCAATATGCGAGGGTTGGAAGAGCGATTTAGATATCTGAATTACATCGAAAAGTATAGTTACGTCCACATAAATGATGATATACGCACAGTTATGGATAAAACAAAATTTACGGAACAAGAATTGCAATCTATCCAACCAGTAAGAGAATTTCTTGAAGATATGGAAGGCAAGTATGAATTGATTGAGGTGGAAGATAATGAGATTGATTAAACTAACAGAAGTAATGAAATATCATGAAAATATTCAAAGATACTTCAATGTGGACAAGATAGAAAATTTTTGCAAATACATCAATGGTAAAACATATCTATACATGAGTACAAGTAGCGCTGCATATGAAATAGTTGAGACACCCGAAGAAATAATACAGCTTATCGAACAAGCGGAGGAGATTTAAATGTTAAAAACTGGATTTACAAATGTAGAAAGTATTTTATTTGAACAGCTGGAGCGTTTAAATGATTTAACGCCAGAAGAAATAAATACCGATTTAGGAAAAGCAGAATTAAAACGTTCATACGCAGTACAAAAAACAGCACGTGAAATTATAAACGTGAAAGCAACAGCGATACGAGCAATGGAAATAATGGATAGAGCGGGTATTGCTGTGGAAGAACCTAAAATGTTGAGATTGGAGTAAGAAAATGACAAAACGAGATATTGTAGATATTTATTTAGAGTGTGGAGATTTTCATCAAGCAGTAAAAAAGAGTGGATTACCAGTATATATAGCACATGTACGATTATTAAAGAGTGGCGTGTTAAAAATTCAAGATAAAATCAATTATGGCAGTCGTGCAGCGAAACTAGGCGGAATGGCAGAAGAGATGTTTCAGAAGTATGTACCAGACGCGATTGACGCTAATACGAATTTTAAAAAGAATAATCCGATTTACGATTTTTACTTTAAGAATGTAACGATTGATGTTAAATACAGTTCGTTGCTTAATCGTTCTAAAAGTAAACAATGGAGCATCCGAGTAAAAGGAGAGCAAGATTTTATCTGTGCATTTTTAGAGAGTGAAAAATCATGTGAGTTGGATAATCCGTATTGCTTATTAATTCCTACAGCGTTTTTTGACCAAAAAGATTGTGTTACTCTAACTGAATCAGGAATGTATTTCCAAGAATTTCAGATTGATCCAGATAAATTGCAAGAAACGTTAGAAAGTTATGTTGAATTAAGAAAAGAAGGATTGTTTTAATGATTATCTTTTTAGACGGAAATCCAGGTAATTTAAGTAAAGATAATCTTTTAGATGTATCTCCGCAAGAATTACGGATGTTGTATAAGGAACATAAGAAAATGAAGATTAGAAACTATGCTGAAATTACAAAAATTAGCTTATTGAATATTAAGTTAGAGTTATTGATTGAAGAAAAACGTAAACTAAAAGAAGCAGCTATGAATAAACACCAGAAGAAATCATAGAGTTAATTAAACAAGCAAAGGAGGTTTAGTATGGATATAAAATCATTAGTAATTGCTTGTTTAGTTATGATAGTATACGACATTTTTCGTGAAGTGTTGAGTGCTATAAGAAAGAAAAGACGTAATTATAAGGAGAATGAATAACATGCGATTGATTAAATTGACAAATACATTGACAGAAAACGATGTTTATGTCGATTTTGACAAAGTAACAGATATTATTGAATGTGGTAGGGGTACAATTCTACGGTGTGGCGAACAGAGTATAACGGTTAAAGAAAGCCCTAAACAAATAGACGAATTAATAAAGCGATAAAAAGGAGAATTAAGCATGGAACTAATTATTTTTACAACAAATGGATATACTTACAAATTTAAAGGTGTTAAAAATCTAATGCCAACAACAAACGGAATCACTTTTGAATATTTAGGTGTAGCGACAAAAGTTTGGCGAACAGCAACGTTTGATTATCGTGGCATTAGTGGATATGCGATTGAAAATGAAAAGGAGATTTAAACATGAACTTAACTAAAGAACAATTTATCAATGGTTTTAAAATCAAAGAATCGTGCCGAGCATTCGACTTAAAAGGAGCAAGAGCTATCAACATCATTCAGCATTTTTTCTTTTTTGATGATATGGAAGAAGTTTTCGGCAAGTCGTTTGTTGATAGCTTTAACGAAGATAAACAAACAACCGTTGAAATCAACGAAGAAAATAGATATAAGACAATCACGGTATTTAAAAACGGAGCTACGTTAATGATATATGCAAAACAAAAGACTTTTATGGATTTTGAGTATGAAATTGAATTTAGTGGAATATCTAACGAAGGAGAGGAATTTCATGGGAAAAAATAAGGCAAAGATTAAGAAGAAAAAACGTAAACTAAAAGAAGCTGCTATTAAAAATGGTACGTTAAACAGTAAAAAGTCAAAATAAAAAGTCGGATTCCTCCGACTACGAAAATATTCAACACAATAATTTTAACACAGTTGGAGGAATTTAGCATGAGTTTATTTGACATCAAAAAATACAGCTTACCAACTCAAGGTGAAGTAGATATGGTTGAGACAAAGAAGAATATTGGCATATTCATGAGCGCGTACATGTCAGCAAGAGGTAGAGTTGGGCAACCGAGAGAGCCTAAAGTAACAGCTTCTTATTCGCTTGTTCCTCCATCTACAGCTACTCAAACCTTTGAAGCTGAAAGTATATTAATTGATCAGGAAGAAGCACAAGAAGAGTTTATATATTTGCATAGCTTATTTCTGACTGGATATGAAAAAATTCAGCACCCTTTCAAACCTGATATAGCTATGAGACGCAAGAAGATATTCATGGATAGATTTGTACGAGGATATTCTGTATATGTGACTGCTCAAAGAAATAATGTTAGCGAAGATTTAGTTACTGCTGAAACTAATATTGTTGTTATACAATTCGCTTCAGCACTTGAGTTGCTGGTTTTCAAAAATCGGTAAAATATCGGTTTTTTAACAGTATTTATTCTAGATAATACCACCACAATAGGTGTTATTATGATATTGTCGAAGAATGAGAGGCAGGCTTGCTACTCACACAAAATTAAAAATGAAGGGAGGTGTCATCTTCCTTCGTTAATCTTTCACGTGAGCATGCTTCTGATTTGAGACAAATAATTTTAAAAACAGATTGGAGGAAGGTCCCTCTATGCGCTGTTTTTGAAATACGCTAAAGTCCTGGGTTGCGGAAACAGCCGAGGCAAGCGACCGTGTATCGTGTAAATATTGCCTACTATGCACGGGTAGTAGTGTCATTTAAAAATTTTTCCTTATCCCTCGGCATAATGGACGGTGCCGGGGTGTTTTTTATGGAGGTAATTATTTTGGATATTAAAATTATTTATAAAAGCGCAGACGAATTGGTGCCTTACGAAAACAACCCGCGTGACAATACTGCAGCAGTTGACGCAGTAGCCGCCTCTATTAAGGAGTTTGGGTTTAAAAATCCAATTATCATCGATAGCGACAATGTAATCGTGGCAGGCCATACACGGCTAAAAGCGGCACAAAAATTAAAAATTCAAAACGTGCCATGTGTAGTCGCTGACGACTTAACGCAGGAACAAGTTAACGCGTTTAGGTTAGCTGATAATAAGACAGCAGAGTTGGCCGAGTGGGATTTAGAATTATTAAATAGCGAGTTAGAGTTAATTGATGGCATAGACATGACTGAGTTTGGCTTTGAGTTAGATTTGGATGACGAGCAGGAAGTTGTCGAAGATGAATTTGACGAAGAGCTACCTGAAGAACCTCAGACAAAGCTAGGTGATATTTACCAACTGGGCCGCCACCGACTTATGTGCGGAGACAGTACTGACATCGATAGTGTAAAGACACTAATGAGGGGTACAAGGCCGACCTACTTTTGACGGACCCGCCTTACAATGTTGATTATTCATCCAAGACGTTTGGTCGAGATAAGAATTCGACAACACGAAAGCATAACGCAATTGAAAATGACAAAATGAGCAGTGATGATTTTAAAGAGTTTTTAATCAAAGTATTTTCGAGCGCAAAAGAAAATCTAAAGATTGGGGCTGCGTTTTATATCTGGTTTGCAGATTCTGAGGTTGTTAATTTTGTATCTGCAGCAAACGAAAGCGGTCTATCGGTACGAGAGCATCTCGTATGGGAGAAAAACCATTTTGTATTAGGGCGACAAGATTATCAACATAAGCACGAGCCATGCTTATACGGATGGGTAGAAGGTGGTTCTCATGCATGGTATTCTGACAGAAAACAAACTACAGTGATGAATTTTGATAAGCCGTTGAATTCACAACTGCATCCAACAATGAAACCTGTGGCTCTTTTTGATTATCAAATTAAAAACAGCACGAAGTCAGGTGACATCGTATTAGATTTATTCGGTGGCTCAGGTACAACGATTATAGCCTGTGAGCAAAATGGGAGAAACGCGTATGTGATGGAGTTTGACCCTCGATACGTGGATGTCATTATTAAACGCTGGGAAGAATTTACTGGCGAGAAAGCAGTTAAATTAAATTAGGGTTACAGGCCGGGGACTTGCAACGTTAAGGCCTTAACATATAGGGGACGAGAACTACCAACTCGTCCCTTTTATTTTTAATGAGGAAGTGAGGCGGTATGGCGAATGAAGAGAATTTAAAACCTCAGAACAAACGAACAAAGAGCGAACAAAGAGAAATTGCTAAAATGGGTGGAATAGCTTCAGGAAAGGCTAGGCGGAAGAAAGCCAACCTAAAAAAGGCTTTAAACACCATTTTGACTGCCGAGGCGACTCATAAAACTGCAGCAGTATTGGAGTCTTTGGGCTTTGAAAACACAAACGAGATGGCCATCATGCTATCTCTGACGCAGCAAGCTTTAAAAGGCAATGTTAGAGCGATTGAACTGATTAACAAAATGGCCACGAGTGAGAAAGACGAGCTTGATCGTAAAGAACAGAAAGCACGTATCAAACAGCTTGAGTTATCAAACAAGGCAGCTGCAGAAGATACAGCCGTTAACGATGAGCAGATTATTATCGTTGACGAATGGCAGGAAGATGAGGTGGAAACAGATGGCTAAAGTTTTTAATGTTCAAAAGAATGTTAATCCACATTTTAAAAGTGTATGGCTATCAAAGTATCCTTACAATATTTTAAAAGGTGGTCGTAACTCATTCAAAAGCTCTGTTGTTGCTTTATTGCTTGTATACAAAATGTTACAAATTACCATGCGCGGACAAGTCGGAAATGTGGTTATTATTCGTAAAGTCGGTAACACCATTCGAGATTCGGTTTACAAGAAAATCAACTGGGCGCTGAATATGTTTAATGTTGGCTCACAATTTAAACCGACTGTCTCGCCATTTAATATCATTCATAAAAAGACAGGTTCGACCTTTTATTTCTATGGGTTGGACGACTTCCAAAAATTAAAGTCCAATGACGTAGCCAATATAATCGCGGTATGGTACGAAGAAGCCGCGGAGTTTAAAGATGTTGAAGAATTTAATCAAACCAATATTACTTTTATGCGACAAAAGCATCCGAATTTAAATTTTGTGCAGTTTTTTTGGACTTACAATCCTCCGCGTAATCCGTATAGCTGGATTAATGAGTGGGTTGATGAATTAGTAAATGAAAAGGACTATTTCATACACTCGTCTAGCTATTTAGATGATGAGATTGGGCTGATACACGATAGAATCTATGATGAAATTGAACGAATTAAACGCAATGACTATGAGTATTATCGGTACTTGTATCTAGGTGAACCAGTTGGATTAGGTACTAACGTCTACAATATGAATTGCTTCCATCCACTAAATGAAATTCCTGAAGATGATAAATTACTCGGTATTGCTTTTGGTCTCGATACCGGTCACCAACAATCAGCCACAGCATGTTGTGCGTTTGCGATTACCGCTAAAGATAAGGTTATCTTGCTTGACACGTTTTACTATTCGCCACACGGGAAAGTAGTAAAAAAAGCGCCAAGCGAATTATCGGTAATGTTACATGAGTTTACAAATAAAGTCGTGGACGAATACAAAGTGCCTATTATCAAGATGACAATTGATAGTGCAGAAGGTGCATTAAGAAATCAATATTTACATGACTTTGGCATCAGATGGCATCCAGTTGCAAAATTAAAAAATCAAACCATGATTGATACAGTGACTTCTCTATTAGCTGAAGGTCGCTTTTTTTATTTGGATAACGAAGCCAATAAGATTTTCATTGACGAGCATAAGACTTATCGTTATGACGAAAAAACATTGCATACTGATGATCCAAAAGTCGTTAAAGAAGACGACCATACATGCGACGCGTTTAAATATTTCGTGCTAGATAATGCGAAATTACTTGAATTGAAAGTGTGAGGTGCGAAATGGGTTTATTCGACAAAATTAAAAGGATATTTAATCGGGGGAAATATTTCATGACGACTCAAAATTTAGCTAAAATTACCGACCATCCTAAAATAGCTGTGTCTTTGGATGAATACAACCGAATTGCAAATAATTTGAAGTACTACAGCGGTAAATTTAAGCAAGTAACATTTGTAAACAGCAATAACGAAAAGGTTAAGCGTGAATTTAATCATTTACCGATTGCTAGAACAGCGTGCAAGAAGATTGCTAGCCTAGTCTATAATGAGCAAGCTGAAATTGTGGTTGATGATAATTCAGCCAATACATTCATTCAAGACGTTTTGAAAAATGACCGTTTTAACAAGAATTTTGAACGCTATTTAGAGAGCTGTCTAGCTTTAGGCGGTCTTGCCATGCGTCCTTATTATGACGGTAAATCAATTAGAATATCATTCGTTCAAGCACCCGTGTTCATGCCTTTGCAGACGAATACGCAAGACGTGTCTAGTGCTGCGATTATCACAAGGAGCACCAAAGCGTTTGGACAGCAAACAAAGTACTATACGCTAATTGAAATTCACGAATGGTCTGACAACGAATATGTAATCACAAACGAATTATATAAGTCAGATTATGATCATATCGTTGGAGCTAGAGTTGACCTAAGCGAAGTATACGAAAATCTAGATGATGAAGTGCGTATCGCGAATTTAAGTCGGCCTCTATTTACCTATTTGAAAACTCCAGGAATGAACAACAAGGATATTAATAGTCCTTTAGGTTTATCCATTTTTGATAATGCGAAAACTACGATTGATTTTATTAATCGGACATATGATGAGTTTATGTGGGAAGTGAAAATGGGCCAACGCCGTGTAGCTGTGCCTGAACAAACGCTCAAGACAATTATTAATTACAAAAACGAAAAAGAACTTGTTCGCAGAGAATTTGACCCAAATCAAAATGTATTTATTAGCTTTGACAGTGGTGGTGACAATCCTATTGCTATTACTGATTTAACTACACCAATTCGTGCAGATGATTATATCAAGGCGATAAACGAGGGCTTGTCGCTTTTTGAAATGCAAATAGGTGTGTCGCAAGGGCTATTTACTTTTGACGGTAAGAGCATGAAGACAGCGACCGAAGTGGTTAGTGAAAATAGCGATACCTATCAAATGCGCAATAGTATTGTTAGCTTGGTGGAGCAATCTATCAAGGAGTTAGTCGTGTCTATTTGTGAGTTGGGCGCTTACTATCAAATTTACAGTGGACCAATACCGTCTTTAGATAGCGTAACAGTTAACCTTGATGATGGTGTATTTACTGATAAAAATGCTTTGCTAGATTTCTGGACCAAAGCCTATACAGCGAAATTAAGTAGCCAAAAGAATGCGATTATGAAGGCGTTTGGTGTGACTGAAGAAGAAGCACAGAAGATGGTGGATGAAATTCAAGAAGAAACAATCGGTAGTGTGCAACGCAGTCCTGAAGATGTTGGAATATACGGAGAATGATGTAGATGAAAAAGCCTGCTTTAAATGATGAACAATTTATGTTAGAGGCTAGCCAAGTGGCCGACCTTTATCATCAATTAACCTTAGATTTGTTTGACCAGGTTGTCGAGCGTATCAAGGAACGTGGACCGCAATCACTAGATGATAACCCTTATTTGTGGCAAGCTGAAAAGCTGCAGCAAATGGGCTTGTTAAATGATGAGAATGTGAAGATGATTGCTGAACGATCTGGAATAGCTGAAGAACAGCTAAGAAACGTATTAGAAAATGAAGGTTTGAAAATTTACGAAGATACTCGCCAACAGATAATGGAAGCTACTGGCAAGAAAGGGCTAGTTACTGATAATAGCCACATTCAAAAGGTGCTATCTAATTATGTCAATCAAGCTATGTTTGATATTGATAATTTAATCAATACGACTTTGCCTAAAAGCGTTATTGGCGCATACCAGGGAATTATCGAAGAAAGCGTGGCTAAAGTGGTTACAGGGCTTGCAACACATGACCAGGCTGTAAATCAAACAGTCATGAAGTGGTTTGAGAAAGGCTTTTACGGTTTTACTGACAAAGCTGGCAAACGTTGGAAAGCTGACAATTACGCTCGAACAGTAATTAAATCAACTGCCTATCGTGTGAAGAATGAAATGCGTATGCGACCGGCTGAAGAATTAGGTATTGACACTTTTTACTATTCCATGAAAGCAGCAGCAAGAGAAATGTGTGCACCTTTGCAACATCAAATTGTAACGACTGGCAATGCTCGAACAGAAAAAGGAATTAAAATCTATGCCTTGTCTGATCATGGCTATGGTAGTCCCGGTGGATGCCAAGGGATTAACTGTGGGCATACAATGACACCGTTTATCCCTGGTGTAAACCGTATTCCTGAGCTAAATGATGAATTGAAAGATATTACTCCCGAAAAAGCGATTGAGAATGCAAATATTCAATCGAAACAAAGAGCGCTGGAACGTGAAATTCGTCATGCGAAAGAGCAATTGCATGTGGCTAATCAGCTAGGCGATAAAGAATTGATTGATAAGTATTCGGCTAAAGTTAGGTCTCATCAAGCGACTATGCGAGCTTATATCAAACAAAATCCGTTCTTACATAGGGATTATGCTAGAGAGAAAATATTCGAGCCTGAAGATGTGCCGTACTTAAAAATTAAGCATAAAATACTGATGAACAAAATAGAAGGCAGCGTTTCTGAAAAACAATTTTGGGAACACGAAGGCAAAAAGTATTATGTTGATGGGAAGAAAGTTATTCTTGACTATACCAAGAAAGAAAAAGAAGTCGCTGAGTGGTTGGCTAAAAATTTTGGTGGGCATGTAGAGTTAGTTCCAAGAGTAAATTATCCGTGCGGGATACACACACCTGATTATTTGATTAACGATAGAATAAAATTTGATTTAAAGGAAATTACAGGTTCTGGAAAAAATGTTATCGACAATAATTTAAAAAAAGCGAAAAAACAAGCTGAAAATTTCGTAATAGATGTGACTAATGCCGAAATTACTATAAATGAATTGTATAGGCAAATAAATTCGATATATAGATCTGGTAGAAGAGGAGTGAATATTATGATACTGAAAGATGGCGAAAATATTCTAGAAATAATCAAAAAAAGAAATTAACCGTCAGCACAGGGAGTACAAGCCCCCGGGGTGCCAGGATTAATTTCTTCATCATTAGTGTACTATATTTTTGTATTTTTGTAAATTATTTAGACTAGCAAAGTGTACTTCTGTATGCTTTTTTATTTTGTCTTTTTTGCAGTTGCAGACGTAAAAGAACAGCGCCCGCCGTGGTCGTTGCCACGTCAAAAACACTCGAAAGGATGATATTTATGAAACGAGAGGAATTGGAAAAATTAGGCTTATCCGAGGAACAAGTCAATCAGGTTGTAAGAATGTATGGCGCAAGCGTTGAAACGCTGAAAAATCAACTCAAAGCCACACAAGACGATTTAAAGGTTGCGAATACCACAATCGAAACCAACAAGGCTGAGTTTGAGAAGTTGAAGAATAGCTCAAATGACAATCAAGAGTTATCTAAGCAGCTAGAAGAATTGCAAGCGAAGTACAACTCACGAGATGAAGAAGCGAAGAAAGAAATGGCTAAATTGCGTACGGATTCGGCAATCGAATTAGCTTTGACCAAATCGGGTGCACGCAATTCTAAAGCGGTCCGAGCTATGTTGGATATGGAAAAGTTAAAACTAACGGACAAAGGTCTTGAAGGTTTAGACGAGCAAATCACAGCTTTAAAAGAATCTGATGGCTATATGTTTCAAATTGAAGATAAGCCAAAACCGATTACTCCCAACGGGAACCCTGATGCAGAAAATAAAGAACTGTCTGCAGAGGATAAAGCTCTATTCGAGGGCTTTGACAGTATTTAAAAGAAAGAAGGAATAAAATATGGCAGTGAATTATGCACAAAAATTTGACCAAAAAGTAGATGAGCGCTTTGCACGTGAAGCCTTATCAAATGCAGTGGTTAACCAAGATTTTGATTTTACCGGTGTTGATACAGTAAAAGTCTACAGTATCCCAACAACTCAAATGAACGATTATCAAACTTCTGGTGCTTCTCGTTACGGAACTCCTGAAGAATTAGGGAATACCGTTCAAACAATGGTATTAACCAAGGACCGTTCATTTACTTTCACAATCGACAAACGTTCTGCTCAAGATACTAACGGAGTAATGGAAGCAGGTAAAGCCTTAGCGCGTCAATTAAACGAAGTAGTTATTCCTGAGATTGACAAGTATCGCTTCGCTAAGATTTGTGCTAGCGCTGATCCAACACATATCGCGACTGCAGCAATCACTAAAGAAAATGCTTATGAATCAGTTTTAGATGCACAAGTGAAATTAACAGACGCTTTCGTTCCAACGACTGGACGTGTGTTACATGTATCTCCTAACTTCTATAAGTTGATTAAGTTAGACCCTAGCTTCATCAAATCTTCTGACTTAGCACAAGACATGTTGATTAAAGGTCAAGTCGGACAAATTGACGGTTTGCCTGTTGTATTAACGCCAACTAGCTATTTGCCTGAAAACGTTGAGTTCTTCGTTACACATTCAATGGCTACTACTTCTCCTGTGAAGTTAGCTGATTACAAGATTCATGATAACCCACCAGGAATTAACGGACAATTAGTAGAAGGACGCATTCGCTATGATGCATTCGTCTTAGATAACAAGAAGAAATGCATTTACGTTCACAAAAAAGCGTAGGTGAATCTTGATGGAAAAGAAAAAAGTTACGCTTGAAAAAGATGGGGTTGCTTATACGTTAAGCGACCCTATCATGATTTCGGCTTTTTTGAACTCAGGATTTACAGAGAAGAAACCGAAATCTACTAAAAGAACTAGCGCTAAAGTAAAAAGTGAGGTAACTGCAGATGAAAAAGTTTCAAGCAACGATTAATTTTCTGTTGGCTGATAGTGGCAGGCAATTTGATGAAGGCGAAATTGTTGAAATGTCTGAAAAAGAAGCGAAAAAGATTAATCAACTTGCTAAAGCAGCGTTCCCGGAAAAAGAAAACGTGCTTAAGCGTGTTGAAGAAGCAGAGGCGGATACATCCGCTTCTTAGGAGGTGTTTAGATGTATCTCACAAATAATGAATATATTTCATTAGGCTTTGATGGCATAGAAGATTTTCCAAGATTTTTAAAGTTTGCGGAAAAGTCGATTAATGCTTATATTGATTATTTCTATGATTTTAATGATTTTGAGAGGGATTTTGAATATCGTAAAAAGGCTGTCAAGTTAGCAACTGCCTATCAAGTGAGTTATTTGACTCAAACTGGATTCTTAACAGCAAGCGACAGTCAAAATATAAGCAGTATGCAAATTGGGCGTACATCTGTATCTTATAGCAACGGCTCTAATCTCGGTTCAGATGGTGCAAGATATAATCTGTCTATTGATGCATTATCCACGCTGAAACGTGCAGGTTTTGGCTACTCGGGGGTGCTCTATGATAGATAAACGAATGCTTGTTGATAGTGTTGAGGTGACTTTAGTGGGTCCGCCTGATAAATGGGGCAAGCAAACAGAGTTATCTACTTTAACGCTTGGTAATGTACGATTTGATGTCGCTACAAACTCAAATTCAAGTGGTAGAAATAGCAATATCAATCGGACATCTACTTTGTTTGTGTACCCTAAATATTGTAATGTGACTGTTGATGATAGCTGGTTAGATGCTAAGGTCATTTATAATGGTCATGAATACACAATCCAGTCTTACGAAACATTGCTTCATCCATTTAGTCAGCGTGTTTTTTGCTATGAAATTGGGGTGATTTAATGGGCAGTGAGATTACAGTCAATGTTGATTTAAAGGGCATTGAAAGAAAAGTATCGCCCCAATCATTCGCCAGAGGACAGTTAGCTTTGGCATCTCAAATGAAAATGGATATGGAACGTTTCGTGCCAAAGCTAGATGGTCATTTAAGAGCGTCTGCTACTTTTGATAAGGATGGTGTAACCTATGATACTCCATATGCTAGAGCACAATTTTATGGCTCTGGCTATACTAAAAAAGCCTCTTTCACTTTCAGACGATACACAACGTCAGGAACAGGAAAGCGTTGGGATTTGAGAGCGAGTGCAATCTATATGTCTGATTGGGAAAGAAAAGCACTGGAAGGAATGGGCGTATTATGAATAACGATTTTATCGAGGCTTTGGCTGAGTTTCTAAATGCGTTAGGTCTGCCTTTACAAGCGCGACTGGATTATCTATCAGAACATGAAGATTTAGTGATTTATTCGCTGCCTGGTGGTCAAGTAGTTAGCGAAGATATGGCAGGTACACAAACAGTTAGATTGCCTTTTGAAATAGTCGTAAAGTCAAAAGACCAACAAAAAGCAAACACGATTCTTTGGGCTATCAATTATGCTTTGTCGGCTATGAACGTGCAAATTGATAGCCTGAATGGATCATACGAATTTTTAAATTTAGATGTATCAAAGCCCTTCATCAATGAAAAAGATGAACAGGGCTTTTATATTTACATGCTGGACATCACAGCAACAATTGAAATTGAAAGGAATTGATGATAATGGCAAAAATTAAAAACGCACTTCGTAAGCATTATGTTGCACCGTGGGCGAAAGAAACACCTGATACCGAACCACAAAACGGTGCTTGGTTATGGTTAGCGAAAGATATCACTGAATCTGCACCTGAAAATGATGAAGAAGTAGACGAAAGTGCAGACTTCACTGGAGACGGAACACCAATCAGCACCGTTACAAGTGTCAAACGTGGTCGTAGCTTTACCGGTTGGCGAAATCCTGAAGATGCAGCGCAAAACTTTATTGCGGACATGGAAGATAAATTAGGCGAAGGTCGTTTCTGTTGGTATAAAGAAGTCTCTGCGGATGGAAAGACGCAAAAAGTCGGTGTGGCTACTGTTTCGGAAATCGAAATTGGAGACGGAGAAGCTTCTGAATACGAAAGTTTCGCATGCAAAATTACCTGGAATAGCTTGCCTAAGAAAACGGCGGTTGTTGGCGGTTAATAGTCTATTGAAGGGAGTGCTTTCGGGCATTCCCTATTATTTTTGATTTTATGGAGGAATTATCATGGTTAAAATTCAAAAACAAGTAACATCTATCCCAGTCGATTTTGGAGAGTTTGAGCTATATTTTTATAAAAGCGACGAAAATATCCAGCGTTTAACTGCATTACAGGCAGAATTCGAGCAAGTATTCAAATCGTTTGATAAAGATGGCGAGAAAACATTTGAAGATTTAGAAGTAATTAAAAATCAATTAAAAGTTGCGTTTGATAGCTTATTTGGCGAAACTTCATTTGATAAAGTTTACCAATTCTCGAATGGCTCAACGTTGCACGCTTTAATTTACTTCTTGCAAGCTATGGAAGGTATCATGAAAGAATTTAATTTAGAAGAAGAAACAAAGGCAATCAATAAATATTTGAAGGTGTAGCCAATGCTTGATTTATCGCAAAAATTAGAAGATGTATTAAAGATAGGTGATCGAGAATGGTCCTTACATCTGTCTTTTGATAATGTTTTGCGATTGTTTGAAATGTGGCATGACAGAGAAATTGCTGATGAAATCAAGCCTTATTTAGCTTTGAAAATGCTACTGATTAAAGCTGATAAAGCTGAAGTAAATGAGTTTCTGAAGAAGTTAGACATTGAGTCGGCTATTGAATTATATTTAGCTATTTTCAACGAGCATATTTCACCAAGTACTCAAGAAGAAGCGATTGAATATGATTTAGCTGGAAACCCAATGCGTAAACCTAAAACGCAAAAAAGCGAGCCTGAAGCTAAAGAACGTACTTTTAGCTTGAAGTACGACGCTGACTATATTTATTCGTCATTCTTGCAAGCATACAAGATAGATTTAATTGAGGTGCAAGGTAAGCTACATTGGCAGAAGTTCAAGGCGCTTCTAAATGGTTTGCCTGACAATACGAAGTTTATTGAAGTGATAAAAATTCGTACATGGAAAGAGCAAAAAGGTGATAGTCAAAAATACAAAGAGCAAATGAAGCGTCTGAAGAAAGAATATGCCTTGCCTGAAGATGTTGAATATTAGGAGGTGATTGAATGGCAGACGGTAAAGTTACGATTAAGGCAATCTTTGACGGTAAACAAGCTGAAGGTGAAGTTGGTAAGTTAAAATCTGTTTTGAACGGATTAGGGAATACTGGAAATAAGATTGGCTCGGTTTTTAAAAATGTTCTTGGCGCTAATTTAGTCAGCTCAGCTATAACAACTACTATCGGTTCAATTACTTCCGGAGTTCGCGAACTATACGGAGAATTAAATGGATCTAACAAGGCTTGGCAGACGTTTGAAGGCAATATGTCAATGCTTGGCAAATCTACTGAAGAAATTAGTAATGCTAAAAAGGCTATGCAAGATTATGCTACGCAGACAATTTATTCAGCTTCGGATATGGCCCAAACGTATAGTCAGTTAGCGGCGGTTGGTATTAAAGGGACTGACAAGCTTGTTACTGGTTTCGGTGGACTAGCAGCGGCTGCAGAAAATCCACAACAAGCAATGAAAACATTAAGTCAGCAAGCTGTTCAGATGGCCGCTAAACCAACGGTGGCGTGGCAAGACTTCAAGCTAATGCTTGAGCAAACTCCAGCCGGTATTTCAGCAGTAGCGAAAGAAATGGGCATGTCTACTTCTGAAATGGTTACTGCAGTTCAAGACGGCACCATAAAGACCGAAGATTTCTTTAATGCAATTCAAAAAGTCGGAAATAATGAACATTTTGCTAAAATGGCCACGCAATTTAAGTCGATAGACCAAGCGATTGATGGGGCAAGAGAAACACTGTCTAATAAATTGATGCCGACGTTTGAAAAATTTAATCAGTTCGGAATTAAAGTAGTCGAGCAACTAACAAATGCTTTAGATAAGATTGACTTCAGCAAAGTAGCTGATAAAGTTGGAAAATTTTTAGATGGCGTAAATATCGAAGAAGCCTTTAGCAAGATTGGCTCAATCATTGACAATACTGTATCTAAAGTTAAAACATTTTTTAACGCTTTTGCTCAAACCGGTGCTATTCAAGCATTTCTTAGTGCTATGAAAGCGACAGGCGCAGCGATTAAACATGTTTATGATTCGTTAACGACTAATTCTAATTTAAAGATGTTCGGAACCTTACTAGGGACGATTGTTAAATGGTTAAGTATCGCAGCACAAGCAGTTGGCAATTTCATATCTAAGCTAGATAGTGGTGTAATCAATAAAGTTGCCGGTGGATTGCTTGCTTTAGTTGTCGGTTTTAAGGCATTAAATTTCCTAAAAGGATTTAATCCGTTTAGTGCTTTTGCGAAGAACGCTGAAGGTGGTATGACTAAAGTTTTTTCATCCGGAAGCAAATTTAAAGGTTTAATCAGCCAATTATTTACAGGTATTACAGATGTGATTAAAACTTCAGGCGTGGCTATTTCTGACATCTTAAAAGGCGTCGGCGTTGCTGCTAAAGGTTTAGGTCAAGGTTTGGCATCCGCCTTTAAAGGCATAGGTGCAGCACTAAGAATGTTAAATCCAGCTCAAATTATTAGCTTTGGTGCAGCGGTCGGTGTTGCAGCAATTGGTATTGGTGCAGGTATTGCAATCATTGCTGCAGGATTTACTTTGCTAGCAACTCAAAGTCAAGGCATAGCAACGATAATTCAGGCTGTTAGTGTTGGTTTTGGCACATTTGCTAGTCTTTTGATTGGTGCTGTGGCAAATGCAATCGTAACAGTATCAGGGGTATTACCAACGATTGCTCAATCAATGGTCATTTTAACTCCTGTAATCTATGCAGTCGCTTTCGCCTTTAGATCCATTCTTGAAGTGCTTCCTCCGGTAATTGCAGCATTTAGCAATGGAGTTGCCACTATTATTACTGCGATTACGCCGATTGTTTCGATAATTGCTAGCACATTCGAAAGTGTGGTTCAAATCGTAGCCAATGCGATTGTTCGTATAATTCAAGCATTGGCACCATTCATTCCGGAAGTGACGAAAATTGTTCAAACCTTAGCACCGGTTATTCAATCAATCATAGATTCGTTTAATAATCTAGTGAATCAAATATCGCCGATTTTAGACAGTTTGACGAAGCTGATTAAAGAGTTCGGCACACAAGTTAAAAATATTTTAGACGGTGTTTCGGATGTCGTTGAATCAGTTGGTGGTGTGATTGAAAGAGCGTTACAAGGTGTAGCTGGTATTTTCGATTCTATTGGGAATGCTGCCTTAAATGCAGGTAAAGGATTTAAGCAATTCGCACAAGGTGTCAAAATGCTTGTGGACTTAAAATTAGGCGATTTAATCGGAACATTGACAGCAACTGCTAAAGGTGTATCTGATATTGCAGCGTCTGCAGAAGGTCTTGCATCTGCTGGGCGTGGCATGCAACAATTCGGGCAAGGAATGATGTTAATTCAGACTGCTGGAACGGTTATATCAACAGTTCTAACAAGCCTAGCAAACTCTATTCCTATCGTGGTTAACAGCATTACTATGTTAGGACCTGCTATGATTACTGCTAGTGTATCAATGACCATGTTTGCAACTTCGGTTACAGCCATGGCTACATCAATGACTGGTGTGGTGGCTAATTTCTTAATGTTTAGCGCAGGTCTCGTAGGAGTGCAATCTAGCATTATGATGATTGTTACTAGTTTTACCATGTTAAATGCAATTATCGCTGTATTAGGCGGTGTGATTGGCATAATTCCTAGTCAATTTAACGCAATTAGTACTTCGGCTAGTGGAGCGTTGAATACTATTAGGCAGCTAGTGAGTACTGCTGCCTCGGTTTCAGCAAGTTTCGCAAACTTGGGAAGTACTGCTTCGAGCGCAATGAATACATTAAGTTCATCTGTCAAAAGTGCAGTTTCTCAATCAGTCAGCGTAACTAAATCAGGCATGCAAGCTATGACTAGTGCTATCCAAAGTGCTGGTAATCAAATGATTCAGATTGCCGCTCAAACTGGTCAAAATGTCGCTAGTAAATTGAGTCAAGGTATTCGTTCTGGCTCAGGTCAAGCGAAGTCAGCTATGTCTAGTCTGATTAGTGCTGTACGTTCTGCTGGTGTATCAGGTGCGAGCCAAATGACTTATGTTGGTCGCATGATTGGCGAAGGTGTAGCAACCGGTATGCGTCAAGCACTTGGAAGCGTGACTGCTGCAGCGAATGCGATTATCGAACAGGCTAACAGAGCGGCACGAGCAAAGGCACAGATTCATTCGCCTTCACGATTATTCGCTAATACGGTCGGTCAATTCATTCCTGCCGGTGTTGGCATGGGAATTGAAGATAATATAGGTTCGGCTACTGATTCAATCAAGATGATGATTGACAAGATGTCTAGTTATCAGTTTAACCCTGAAGATATTTTGACTGGCAATGGATCGTTTACAAGGCGAGTTGCCTTAAAAGCGTCAGGCGATAGATTAATTAGCTATGATGATGAAAGCAGAAACAATCAAGAAAAATGGTCGCAAAAAGTATTGGATGCAATCGACAACGTGGCCAATCGTCCAACCTATGTCGTGTTAGATGATGGAACGCTTGTCGGAAAAATTGTTGATCCAATTACAGATTTACAATCTCAAAAAGATAAAATTAAACGTGCAGTTTGGGGGTTAGGATTTGAATAAATTCACAGTAACGATTGACGATTACGATTTATCAAACGTCATGAAAATTACTGCTGTGCAACGTGATATCGGAAACGAGCGAAGCATTAACATGTCAAACGTTGTCGGTATTGGTGCAATCGTTCATGACATTTATCGTGACGTCAAAATAATCAAAATCAAATTTAATTTACAATCTACAGACATCCAAGCGGTAAAGAGAGATTTAGCAAGGCGTTTAAATAAAGATATGATTAGGCTTGTCATTACTGATGAGCCTAATTTGTATTATTTAGCAACCGTAAAAGGCTCTGTCGAAATGGAAAGTGTCACAAGTTGGTTTCAAAAGGGCGAAATTGAATTTGTCGTGCCAGATGGAGTGGCTCATTCCAGCGAAATCAAACCTTTTGCTTTTAGTTATAATTCGACCAAGGGCTGTTATGAAACGACTATAGTTAATGATGGTAATGTAGATGTCCCTATCAATTATCGCGTTAAATTGAAGAAAGAATCAGGCTATCTAGGCATTGTGAGCGAACATGGAATTATCCAATTCGGCAATCCTAATGAGCAGGATATGACTGAAGCTAAAAAAAGCGTCAAATTATTAAACAATAAAGGCGGCGATTTTGCTAACTGGACCAAAGGCACGGTATTTTACGAAAACCAATCGAAGAAAACAGTAACCGACATGAGCGTTTGGAGTTCGTTTGGTGGTTGGCTAGGCAAATTACCTAGTGGATATTCAAATACAGCAAATGCTAGTTATTTTGGCGATATTAAAGAAATAACCTTACCGGAACAAGCAACTGATTGGTACATTTGGGCGCGTGCGTGGTTCGAGACTGGTCTCATGGGCCAAACTGGAGCATGGGCGCTTACGGTGATTGACGAAAATAATCATCTAATAGCTGGCATGGTGCTGGAAAAATACGATAGAGTTGGGAATACGGCTTTGTGTAGCTTTTTAATTGGCGATAATGGTGGTTCATTAGTCAAAAAGACGATTAATTTCACACCAAGCGTTTGGGTTAGCCAAAATCCTTATGGTGGGGAAGGACGTGAGCAAAATAGGAATATGTTCGACCTTAAAAAAGTAGGAGATAAGGTCACTTATTATTGGTACGGATCGCATTTTACTTTTGCTGATAGTCGACTAACCAATAAAAAAGCAACGAAATTACAGTTTTTCGTTGGCCAAATGGCAGGCCGGAATACTACGAATCAGCTTGTTACACATCATTATCTATCTGATTTAAGTTTTACTAAATTAAATGTTCCTTATTGGGTTGATGTACCAAACAGATTTCCAACCGGAGCAACTATGTATGTAGATGGCGAAAAAGGCAATCTTTATGTTAATAATCTGATTTCGCATGATGATGAAGTTGTTGGTACCGATTATTTCCACGCGCCACCAGGAGAAACAACTATCCAATTGTATGTATCCTCATTTAGCGAGATTGAAATGGCCACAGCAGAAATTAAGGAGGCTTATATTTAATGGTTGAACATATCAGAATTGCTATACGTGACAGTACCGACAGCATGAATATTTGCTTTTTAGACAATAAAGCAGGCATCAAATTTCACGAGGCAACCTTACAGAGATTTCTAAAAGGAACTTGTAATTTCTTAACCCTAAAATTTTATGGTAAAGATATTGACACCATCTATCCAGGTTGCCGATTAGCGTTTAAGTATGGCGGTAATGACTACTGGCTTACAATCAATAGTTTTGAGAAAATTGGCTACGAATGCAGTCTGACCGCTTATTCTTTATCGCTTGAAACGAACAAAGAAAAACGAAAAGCCTTTAAAGCGCCGAAGTGGACATTTAAGCAGTATTTGGATTATGTAGATCCTGAACACAGTTTAACGCTAGGACTTAATGAAGTAGCAAGTCAATCCATGCAATTAGAATGGTCGGGCACAGATACGATTCTGGCTCGACTTTTTAGCATAGCCAATAGCTTTGGCGCTGAGTTGGAATTTGTGACTGAGCTCAATGATGATTACTCGCTTAAACGTCATGTATTGAATGTATACAAAGTCGGTAATATCGGTAAGGACAAAACAGGAATGCCAATTCGTGTAGGTAAGTCATTAAAGGTTATCAACTATACAGCGAATATTGATGAATTGTACACTGCTATTAGGGTACACGGGAAAGATGGGCTTACAATTGCTGGCCTTGACAAAAAAGTATATGACAAAGATAACAATCTACTCTACTACACTCAAGGAGATACCTTGTATGCACCACAGTCCAGGGATAGATTTCCGGCGATAGCTCACAAGGCTAGCGACTCGTTTATTTGTTTGGAAAGCGAAGACACGGAACACAGTAGCAAAGAATCATTGTATGCCTACATGCTTGGAGAACTCAAAAAGCACTCTGAACCTAAAATCGACTATGAAACAGAAGGGTATGTTGATGGCG
>SAMEA3387512__coassemble_1242_pt1 | contig 21246 bp, 19 predicted proteins | sample SAMEA3387512__metabat2_high_PE_013 | metagenome-assembled genome bin SAMEA3387512 (sample SAMEA3387512) | Felis catus | biome: Faeces | place: United Kingdom | collected 2012 | reverse complement strand
GTTTGATTAGGCTTTTGGTTCATCACATCGATAATCCCTGCCAAATCATTTGATATGTCGCCTTTCGTCCCCTTCGAATTGATAAATAGCTCATGCGAATGCGTATCAAAACACAAATCTCGGATACTGTCTTCATAGTGGTGGAATTGGTAGCGGCGTAATCCATAGCTAAACGGATCAAATGTAGATAAGAAAATAACAAAACTTTCTTTTAACTTATGGAAGGTCTGTCCTTTCATTAGGGTTTCATTATCAATTTGTGATTGATAATAGCGTGCACGTTTTCCTAAGTCGCCGATATTTTCCACCTGCATTTCAATATCATAATAACGTTTTTGATCATCTTGAACCACGGCATAAAATCGGACTTCCTGCACAGAGGTTCCTGGGATATTGTCGTACTTGGTCTCTCTATGAACAATGTTGGTGATGTTTAGTTCTGGTAAAATCGCGCGGATAATCGCTAAACAGTTCTCCTCACTTTTCATAATCCAACCAAAGATAATATCATTGGTCAATCCAAAATACTCCGGATTATTATTTTCTTTTTTCATGAGAATATCCTTTCTTTCCCACAAATTTATTATGATATAAAACCTTTTCATTGGATATCAAAAACGTTCGGACAGTCAAATCGTCCTTGCACTTAAATAATATGAAAAACTTATAGCATAATATTGGGATAATAAGTTTTTTGACTCTACTTAGTTAAATACGAAGAAAAGTCCTCAAAAGCGCGAAAAAACCTTCCAAAAATTTTGGAAGGCTTGTTGATTTATTTTCACATCAAATAGTCATTCTGTTCTGCACCACATACAACACTTTTTTAGGCAAAGCAAATCCGTCTATCCTTTGGCGCGCAATGTTTACCGCGATTTTTAGAACTTGCAAGTGTCAAAGAATTTACGCAGCTACATGATATATTAATGAAAAATGCTGTTACACCTAAGAAATTCGCTAGTTATGTTAATTATTTATTATATATAGTCCGTTTTTATAAGAATTCCTATTCTAAAATATTCTTTCTGAATATATTCCCTCCATTCATTCATTTTTTTATTAATCCAATGGTTTATTTTGGCTATTTTTTTTATTTGGCTGTATAATGTAATAGAAGATTGATTGACTTCAATCAATCTTCTATTACAATTATTTATACATCTTCGCTTTCTATAAGAAAGCCCCATTTGTCCAATTTTTATCTATTTTTTGATATCTCATTGATTCTCTTAATTATTGAATAAATCATTTTATTTTTTTATTCTCTAAAAATAAAATATTCACAATAAAGGAGGGTTGTTATCATTTTTAAGAGATCAATGTTTTATAAATAAATATTGAGGTGATAATTTATGACAAATGTGTCTAAAGGTAGTAAACATTTAATTATTTTTGCTTGTATGCTATTACAAGCCATTCCTTATGGCATTGCACAAAACATCCCTCCATTATTCATTCACTATTTAGAGAAAGAATATCATTTTAGTGTCCAAAGTGTTGGTTATATTTTTATGATTGGCGCTTTAGCAGCATCATTAATTTCACCAATGGCTGGTAAAATGTATAGTAAATTTCCAGTCAAGCTAATGATGTTAGGTGGATTAATTTTGTCTGCTTGTGGAGTTATGTTAAACGCAGTTTCAACCAAATTATGGATGTTTTTAGTAGCAAATGCAATTACTCAAATAGGAACTGTTACGTTTTCAGGTTTAGGGGTACCGTTTTTAATCGCTACTTGGTTTGATGAAAAATCTAAAGCTAGCGCACTAGGAATTGCCTTTGCAGGTGGTTCTATCGGGAATTTCTTTTTACAACCTATCGTAACCAACCTACTCAATCATTTTGAATTACATATAGTCTATTTCATGTGTGCATTGGCTTCCTTGGTTGTTGGAGTACTTGTCGGTGTGCTTTTAATCCATCCCAACAAACAACCGATCGAATCTAGTGCTGCCAAACAATCAACTGTTTCTTCTAAAGACTCAAAAATCTCTACAAATCAATCGGTTCCCCAAGGTACCCATCCTGCTAATACTCAAACCGGTATCGGCTATAAAAAAACTACCCAACAAAAAAGTTTTTGGGCATTATCTTGTTTTTATTTAATTATAGGATTAGCTATTTCTGCTCTTTCCAGTCAATATGCAAACTTTTTCGCTTCTATTCATATCAATACTACCTTAATTGGTACGATTGGCTCTACGTTTGCCATTGCTTGTTTGGTTGGAAATGTTGGCGGAGGTTTCTTATTCTCAAAAATTGGTGTACGCAACGCCATGTTTTTAGCCTTTATTTTACAACTAGTTACGGTTATCTTGCTAATTGCTAGTATTTTTATTCCTAGCATTAAAGTCTTTTCTGCATTTGCTTGGGCCGTCCTTTATGGTTTTAATGTTTACTCTTATATGAGTGCACCGGCTGTAATGATGCAAACACTCTTCGGTATGAAAGACACCAGTCAAATACTAGGTGTATTTAGTATCTTTTTTGCAGTTGGCTTTGCTTTAGGAAATATTGTATTTGGTTTCTTTGTTGATACCTTTGGCTTTACTGCAGCTTGGATTAGCATTTTATGTTATGTACTTATTGGATTTTCTGGTTTATTATTCTTCATTACCGATATTCAAAAACATAAATTTGCCGATCAAACTGCTTAATGTATAATTTTTTGAAAGGAGTGCATCATATTTATGTGTACTGGATTAAGATATGTTAACGGAGATTTTTACTTTGGACGAAATTTAGATTTAGATTACCATTTTGGTGAAGAAATCGTTATTACACCTAGAAACTATGAAATCACCTATAAAAATGAACCTTCACAAAAATCACACTATGCTTTTATCGGCGTAGCTATGGTATTAGATAATTATCCACTTTATGCCGATGCGATTAACGAAAAAGGCTTAGGCATTGCAAATTTGAATTTCCCACAGTTTTCTAAATATGCTGATGAAATCAAAGAAGGTGCCCTTAATCTTCCTCCTTATGAATTAGTGCCTTGGGTGTTAGCACAATTCTCAACTGTTAAGGAAACTAAAGCTGCCCTTAAAAATTTAAATATGGTTGATATTCCTTTTAAGCCTAATGTACCGAACACTACTTTACATTGGCTCATCGCCGACAAAGACGAAGCGATTGTCGTTGAAATTATTGACGGAAAAACCGTCATTTATGATAATCCTGTTGGCGTTTTAACTAATAGTCCTAGTTTTGATTATCATTTAATGAATTTACACAATTATCGTCATTTAAGTAGCAAACAACCTCACAATTCTTATTCTCCTGATTGGGATGCAAAACCTTTTGGCGAAGGTTTTGGTGCGATTGGTTTACCTGGTGATTGGTCACCAGCATCTAGATTAGTTAAAGCCACCTTTGTTAAAGAACATTCAGTTTGTCCGCAAGATGATGTAGCCAATGTTACACAATTCTTCCACATTTTAGATTCAGTCGCTTTTGTTCAGGGCTGTACCACTTCTGATCGAAATACTCATGATATCACTATGTATTCTTCTTGCGGAAATGCTGCTACTGGTGATTATTACTATAAAACCTATACCAACAACCAAATCTCAAAGGTTTCTATGTCAAAAGTTGATCTGGAATCTACTAAATTGTTTGTTTACCCTATGGAAGATAAACAACAATTTAGACAAGTCAATTAAGGCGTTGGCTTGCTCATTTTAATCAGCTTAATTATAAATAATTGGTAAATGCAATGTAAGTGTTAGATAGCTTAGCGGTCTTTCCTCCTCCTTTGAATTTAGGTAGTATTAAGCTACCAAAAATTTAAAGGAGGTTTTTACATATTTCAATCGCAAATTGTACCTGTAAAGCTTACTGACAATGAAAAAAAACAAAAAGTTGATGCTCTGCATAAAAAGAACTCTCAAAAATTATGGGCACATATCAAGACTTCATCAGGAACCGAGGTACGTCTATTCCAAGGAGTCTCCCCACAACTAACACAAATGATTTTGGAGAAATTATAGTATGCTCGTTGATTTTATTAGAGTAAAAAATATCTTTATTGTATGTGGAAAAACAGATATGCGAAAAAGTATTGATGGATTAGCTAGTATCATTCAATATGAATACAATTTGGACTTGTATGATGATGCAATATTCTTATTTTGTGGTGGAAAAGCTGATTGTTTCAAAGCACTCTATTGGGATGGTGATGGATTTATTTTATTGTATAAAAGATTTAATGATGGAAAACTAAGGTGGCCGCGTAAGTCAGAAGAAATCATGCAGTTAAGTAACCAACAACTTCGTTGGCTACTGGAGGGATTGAGTATCATTCAACCGACTGCTGTCAAACGAGGTGGAAAAACAACATTTTAAGTAATGAGATACAGGAAGAAACAGATAAATTCTTCCTGTTTTTATTTTATTAGATAACCAAAAATGGTATAATCATCCTCGTAAAATTAAAAAAGGAAAAGACCAACCATTTGACCCCGACTATTTGAATCGTTGTATGAAAACTGTTGTTAAAGAAAATAAAGAAATACGAGAAATCACAATCCACGGTTTTAGACACACTCATTGTTCATTGTTATTCGAGGCAGGAGCAACATTGAAAGAAGTCCAAGATCGTCTAGGTCATGCTAATAGTGATATAACTTTGAAGATTTATACTCACGTCACAACTGAAGCTAAAAGAGAAACAGCAAATAAACTTGCTTTATATTTAGATAGCTAAGAAGCTAGTTCATACGAATTAGCTTCTTTTTTAGTTCAACAAAAATAAATTTTCTATTCACCTATTAAAGGCTTTCCATACATATTAAACAAACGTAAGACACATAAAACACAATGTTTTACGTCCCAAAATCAAAATCCATTATTGTATAACAAATTTATTGCAGTTATATTACCTAACACTGCTAAAAACATAGTAAACATTAGAATTAAATAAAATTTAAAAACAACAGATTTTTCCAAGTCTCGAAAACAGTTTATATAGAAAATGGTCTGTAAAATAGACCCAATTTTTAAGGAATTCAACAAAAAAAAGACACCATCCAAACGGATGATGCCGTGAAATCCTTGATATAATAAGGATTAACGTTTTGAGAATTGTGAAGCTTTACGAGCTTTCTTAAGACCTGGTTTTTTACGTTCAACCATACGTGCGTCACGAGTAAGTAAACCAGCACGTTTTAAAGCTAAACGGAAATCAGGATCTACTTGTAACAATGCACGTGCGATACCATGACGGATTGCACCTGATTGTCCAGCGTAACCACCACCATTTACGTTTACGAATACATCGTAAGCGCCTTTTGTTTCAGTTACAGCAAATGGTTGGTTGATTACTTCACGCAAGTCAGCGTGTGGAATATATTCTTCAACATCTTTTTTATTAACAGTAATTTTTCCAGTACCTGGTACCAAACGTACGCGAGCTACTGCATTTTTACGACGGCCAGTGCCGATATATTGTGCTTGAGCCAATGAAATTCCCTCCTATTAAATTAAGTTAGTGATATCTAGTACTTCTGGTTGTTGCGCAGCATGTGGATGTTCAGCACCTGCATAAACATGTAATTTCATGCCTTGTTTGCGACCTAAAGTGTTCTTAGGTAACATACCTTTAATAGAAGTTTCAACTAAACGACGAGAGTTTTTCGCACGTAATTCACCAGCAGTGATTGATTTTAATCCTCCTGGGTAGTTTGAATGACGGTAATAAACTTTGTCAGTTGCTTTTTTACCAGTTAATTTCACTTGATCAGCATTGATAACAATTACAAAATCACCTGTATCCACATGAGGTGTGAATGTTGGTTTATTTTTACCACGTAAGATTGAAGCTACTACAGTTGAAAGACGTCCTAAAGGAACATCAGTAGCATCGATGACATACCATTTACGTTCTACTTCGCCAGCTTTGGCCATATATGTTGTACGCACTTTTATTTTCCTCCAATTCGATTTGAATGTTTGACATACACTTGAGTTTCCGGGGCTCTCGTGGGGCAAACAATACCATTTAATATAATATCGATAAAAGCAAGCCTTGTCAACAAAAAGTCTACGAAAAAATGAAAAAAAACAGCTGTTACGAACAATATTTTTCAGAAAAGCCCATTTGCAGCATTCAGACAAACAGATTTGCCATATATATAGTAGAAAAAAATTTTGTTGTCCATTCATTTTTCTATCAGATAGGTTTGAATAATTATTTCCATACAAAAAAATGCATAAAAATGCGAACAAGCAATCATTGTAAGCGGAATCTAAATAACTTTCTCATAAACATAGCTATACTATTTATACACAAAAACAATTATTTTTCAGGAATTACTGCATAAATATTTAATTTTACGCTTGATTTATGCAAGTTTATTTGTTAAGATAGGTCACGTGATGAAGTTCAATGATGAAAGGAAAGAAATGAATATGAGAGAAAAATTAGTTTTAGCTTATTCTGGAGGGTTAGATACCTCTGTTTCAATTAAATGGTTATCAGATGCGGGATATGATGTGGTGGCTTGCTGCTTAGATGTCGGTGAGAAAAAAGATATCGAAGCCATTAAAGAAAAAGCCTTACAAGTCGGCGCAGTAGAATCTTATGCGATCGATGCCAAAGAAGAATTCGCTGAAGAGTTTGCCTTAATTGCTTTACAAGGAAATACCTTCTATGAAAATTCTTATCCATTAGTCTCTGCACTCTCTCGTCCATTGATTTCGAAAAAATTAGTGGAATTAGCGCATCAAGTTGGAGCAACCACGGTAGCGCACGGTTGTACAGGTAAAGGAAATGACCAAGTACGTTTTGAAGTAGCCATTCAGTCTTTAGATCCTAGCTTGAAAGTCGTGGCGCCTGTTCGTGAATGGAAATGGTCGCGTGAAGAAGAAATCGAATACGCAGCAAAAAACAATATTCCAATCCCAATGAATCTGGACAACCCTTATTCGATTGACCAAAACTTATGGGGACGCGCTTGTGAATGTGGCGTGTTAGAAGATCCATGGGCTGCTCCACCAAAAGGGGCTTATGCATTAACCAAAGAATTAGAAGATACGCCTGATACGCCAACTGTTGTGGAAATTACCTTTGAGCAAGGAAAACCCGTCGCTCTAGATGGCAAAGCGTACAGCCTAGCAGAATTAATCATGGAATTAAACCATATCGCAGGTGAACATGGTGTAGGTAGAATTGACCATATCGAAAACCGTCTTGTTGGGATTAAATCTCGTGAAGTTTACGAATGCCCTGCTGCCTTAACTTTAATGAAAGCTCATAAGGAATTAGAAGATTTAGTATTTGTTCGTGAATTGGCCCACTTCAAACCAATCGTGGAACAACAACTAGCACAAGTCATCTATGACGGACTATGGTTCAACCCATTAACCGATGCCTTAAAAGCCTTCATCAAGAGCACGCAAGTTTATGTGAACGGTGTGGTTCGTGTGAAATTATTCAAAGGTAACATTATTGTTGAAGGACGTAAATCAGCGAATAGTTTATATGACGAAAACTTAGCGACTTACACTTCAGCCGATACCTTTGACCAACATGCAGCGATCGGATTTATCAAACTTTGGGGACTACCAAGTAAAGTCCATGCTGAAGTACAAGCAAGTTTAGACAAATAATGATTTTATCCCCTGCCTCGTCTTTTGCCAGGTGGGGGTCGTTTTTTAGAAAGGATGAAGAAAATGGCGAAATTATGGGGCGGTCGATTTGACGGGAAAAACGAAGCCTGGATTGATGCTTTTGGCGCGTCGATTCCTTTTGACCAAAAATTAGCCAAGCAAGATTTGATTGGTAGTTTGGCCCATGTGAAAATGTTAATGCATACTGGGATTTTAACGAAAGCAGAAGGCGAGCAAATCATCGCAGGTCTTGAAGCTTTACAGGAAAAATTGGCCAAAAATGAGCTGACCTTTACCATCGAAAATGAAGATATCCACTTAAATATGGAGACTTTTTTACATCAAGAAATTGGTCCAGTGGCGGGAAAATTGCATACCGCGCGCAGTCGTAATGACCAAGTGGCGACCGATATGCACCTTTATCTTAAAGAGGTACTGACTGAAGTTGTGGCAAAAATCCATCATTTTCGTGAAGTATTGGTTGAAAAAGCGCAAGAACACATCGAAACCATCGCGCCAGGTTACACTCACCTTCAGCATGCCCAACCGATTTCTTTTGGGCATCATTTAATGGCGTATTATCAAATGTTAACGCGTGATGAACAACGCTTTACTGAAAATATGCAACGCGCAGATATTTCACCACTTGGGGCGGCGGCTTTAGCGGGGACGACTTTTCCGATTGATCGCGAATTTTCTGCCAAGGAATTAGGCTTTTCCCAAGTGTATCAAAATAGCCTGGATGCAGTGAGTGATCGTGATTTTATCTTAGAATTTTTAAGTAATGCGTCTATTTTGATGATGCACTTGTCCCGTTTTTGCGAGGAAATCATTTTATGGTGCAGTCATGAATATCAATTTGTGGAGCTAACCGATACTTTTTCAACGGGCAGTTCGATTATGCCACAAAAGAAAAATCCGGATATGGCCGAATTAATTCGTGGAAAAACAGGACGCGTCTACGGAGATTTATTTGGTTTATTGACCGTGATGAAAGGCTTGCCGCTTGCGTATAATAAAGATTTGCAAGAGGATAAAGAGGGCATGTTTGATACGGCCGAAACGATTTTGACTAGTCTAGATATTATGAGTGGCATGATTGCGACAATGAAAGTCAATAAGGAACGGATGCTAGAATCTACGCAAAAAGATTTTTCAAATGCAACGGAACTGGCTGACTATCTAGCAAGCAAAGGACTACCATTTAGACAAGCGCACGAAATCGTTGGTAAATTGGTCTTACAATGCATTCAAAATGGCCACTATTTGCAAGATATTCCTTTAGAGGCGTACCAAGCGATTACCCCGTTGATTGAAGAAGATATTTACGAAAAACTAGATTCTTATACTGCTGTCAAACGCCGACATTCACTTGGCGGTACTGGCTTTGAACAAGTGCAAAAACAAATTGATACAGCCAAAGCACAACTTTAATTCTCAGACAAATGAAAACGAACCTTCTCAGCTGGAAAATATCAGTGAGCAGGTTCGTTTTTTGGTACTTGATAAATAAAGCGATAGTAACCACACGCTAAAACGAGTGCGAAACCTTCCATGGATTCTACCAACAAAATTGGGACAAATTTTAACAATAATCCAGCTACTAAACTCCCTAATGGAATCATAATGGATATCAGACTTTCAGTAAGCATCGATACGCGTCCAAGATAGGCTGATTCAATACTTTGCTGCTCTAGGGTGACAAAAACAATATTCATCATACTCATAGTCAAGCTACTCATGAAAAACAAGGACAAACTGACTATCGGCTGAACGGGTGCCAAAAATGAAAATCCAATTTGGCTCAATCCTGAAAGCAACATCATGAGAGCAATGAAACGAACAGGTTTAGCAATATCAAGTTTGAGACGATTGAGAAAAAATGCCCCGGCAATCCCACCTAAGGAACTCGTCATTAGAACAATCCCATAACCTATCGACGAACTTGAAATGTACAATTTGGAGAACATCGGTAAGGCAACTAATGATATTGCATAAAAGAAATTAACAAATGCCAGGGGTAAAAATAATTGATAGACTTGCGGTGCTTTTCTTAAGACCCGTACTCCCGAAAGCAATTCTTGAAAATAATCATGATAAGTAGCAATGGATTGGACATTTGTTATCGTATCTGCTTTGATTTTAAAATAGCGATACATGACTGTGGCAAGAAAGAAAATAAAGAAAATCAATAGGAAATTCACTGATAAAGAAAACCAAGCCACAAATAACGTAGCCAATGCATTAAAGGAAATATCCAACACCTTATAGGCTAGGTGAAATAAGCTATTTGCTGAAACCAATTGTGATTTATCCACAATTTTGGGTAATATTTTGGTTTCTAACGGATAGATAATAGATGAAAAGAGATAAATGAGCGCTAACCCAACGACTAAAATGCTTGCTAGCCAATGGTTGGGTAATTGATTCTTAGCTAACACCACTCCTAGCAAGCCCGCACTAATTATGACTTGAAATAAACTACTAGCAATCAATAGTCTTCGTTCTTTCATGTGATCAACCAACGGACCCAGTAAAAATGACAATGCATCGATTCCTGAAGTTACAGCAAAAACCACTGAAAGCAACACCGGCGAATGATATTGTTCATTAAAATACCAAATAATCAAGATATTTATAAAACTGTCTGCTATATTTGTTAAGATTCTACCCAATAATAACCTTGATAAAGATTGATTTTGCAGCACTTTTTCCACTCCTTTGAATACCCAACTTTTCATTATTATAGCAAATAATAAAAATACCGCTACCCAAAGTTGGATAACGGTAAAAACTTTATTTTATTTTCTATGCCTAATCTTAGTGATGTACGCCTTCTGTTAAGTTTAATTCTGGGGCACGGCCTAATTTGGCTTGAACCATCCAGATTTTCTTTTCTACAGCGCCTTTGAATTCGATGAACATATCTTGTGTAACATCATCGCCTTCTTCACCAGACACTTCAATACCTTCTTCATATAAGTCAGCAAGATAACGGTAACCAGCGACTAATTTTTCCATTTGTTCTGGAATAGATAAATCATAGCTACCTACTTCATCTTTGATACCTGTATTTTCAGCGAATTCTTTCAATGTTGAATAAGGTGCGCCACCTAATGTGATTAAGCGTTCAGCCACTTCATCTAATTGTCCATTGATTTCATCCATGTATTCGTCCATTAATGGGTGTAAAGTTAAAAATTCAGGCCCACGCATGTACCAGTGAACTTGATGAATCACTGTTGAAAATTGACTCAAGTCCGCAACTAATTGATTTAATACGTTTTTTGTTTTTTCTACTGCCATAATAAAAGCCTCCTAATCTTTACTACATGTTTAGGATAATCCATTTTAGGAAAAAAGTAAAATATAATGGTTTATTTTTCTAGAATTATTAAGTTTTTTTAATCTAGCAACGCTTTTTCGAAAATTTTGCGTATTTATTCTCTTGAAGGGTCATTTTTTACTTGAAGGAGGATTTGTATGTTCGCATTTATTATTGGAAGTTGTCTAGGGTCCTTTTATTATTGTATGGCTTGTCGCTTACCCCAAGGAGAATCACTCATCGCCCCAACCTCGCAGTGTCCAAATTGTCATCAGCGCTTAAAAATAAAGGATTTAGTGCCTATAGTGTCTGTTTTATTCCTTCGATTTCGTTGTCGTTATTGTAAGGCAAAAATCCCCTGGAGTAGTCTGTGTGCGGAGGTCGTCTTTGGTTTTATGTTCGTAAAAATAACCAATTTGCCTATTTTTTCACAACAATTGCTCGCCTTTTGCTGGTTAAGCTGTGCCTTTATCTTAAGTTTTACGGATATACTCTATTTAATATTGGATCCTTTTGTTTTTTTTAGCGGGAGTGGATTGCTTTGGTTTCTGGCATTTTGTACTGGATTAACTTTTTATCCGATGCATTTTATCGTGCTTTTACTGCTTTGTATTGTGGGACATTTTTCGAGTCAGCATTATCTCGGTCAGGGGGATTTGTTGTTGGCTTGTGCATGGTTTCCCTGGCTGACACTTGAGCAAATCAGCATGCTTTTAGTCGTAGCGAGTGGCAGTGGCATTTTGTATCTCTTATTGAAATACTGCCTTTGTCATCAACCTTTTGCCCCAATTCCCTTTATTCCATTTATGACACTCGGCCTTTACATCAGCTATTTCTGGTAAAAAAACACCCCCAACCTAAACACACTTAGATTGGGGGTGGGTGGTTATTCATGTCCAAGAATTTGATTGATTTCTTGGCTATATAAGTCGGATTTTCCGCCGAATACTGCTTGGATACCACCTTTTACTTCAAGTACCGCTGTAGCTTTTAGTTGTTTGAAGACCTCTTTATTGACTTTTTGAGGATCAACAACTGCTACTCGTAAACGTGTCGCACAAGCAGTCACTGATTCGATATTTGCTTGTCCACCTAATGCATCAATGATTTGTAGCGATTGTTGATGTAAATCGCTTTGGACATTTTCATTGGCTTCATCTGTAATTTCTTCTACTTCCATACCAGGAATTGCTACTTTAAACTTAGCAATACAGAAGCGGAAAACAAAATAATAAATCACTGCCCAAGCTAATCCAAATGGAATCACTTTAATCCAGTTTGTGTGGTCATTCCCTTGTAAAACACCGAATAATAGGAAATCGATGAATCCACCTGAAAAGGAATTACCAATTCGAATATTTAAAATATCAGCAAAGTAGAAAGATAAGCCATCTAAAAAAGCGTGAACCACATATAACCATGGTGCAACAAATAAAAACATATATTCTACAGGTTCAGTAATCCCTGTTAAGAATGAAGTTAGACCACCACTAAAATATAAACCACCATTTTTCTTACGGTTTGCTTTAGGGATTGCATGATACATCGCCAAACATGCTGCAGGTAACCCAAACATCATTGTAGCAAAGCGTCCAGCAAAGAAGCGCGTGCCATAAGTAAATAAACCAGTATGATGAGGATCAGCTAATTGTGCAAAGAAGATATTTTGCGCACCGACGATAGATTTGCCAGCTACTTCTTCTACACCACCGAGTGAAGTGTACCAAAATAGTGGATAAATGGTATGGTGTAGCCCTACCGCACCTGTTAGACGAAGTAAAAAGCCATAAAAGAAGGTCCCGATACTTCCCATACGCGCAATTTGTTCACCCACAGTTGTTAACCCATTTTGGATTGGTGACCAAATAATGTAGAAAAAGGCCCCAATAATAATAGCAGATAATGAAGCAATAATCGGAATAAAACGAGAGCCTCCAAAGAATCCTAAAAACTGTGGCAATTCAATTTTGCGATAACGATTATGCAAATAGGCAACCATTCCACCAATCACGATAGAACCGACAACACCGGTATCGATAGTCGCACCTTCTTTAGCAAATAATTGTAACAAACCGCTAATTGTAGCTGTATAAACAATGTAAGCAACCCCACCGGCAAGTCCCGCTGTCCCTTTATCACCTTTTGCCAAGCCAACAGCAACACCAATAGCGAAGATTAAAGCTAAATTAGCAAAAACGGCATTCCCTGCGGCACTCATGACTTTTAAGATGACTTGCAACCATTCTTGATTTAAAAATGGATAAGCTTGAACCGCACTCGCATTTGATAACGCACCACCAATTCCGAGTAATAGCCCGGCAACTGGTAAAATCGCGATTGGCAACATAAATGCTCTTCCCAATTGTGAAAACTTCTTAAACATGATTTTTCCCCCTATTCAAATTAAAATGATTATTCATTCATCGCAGCAATAAAGCGACTAGCAATTTCTTTTGGACGGGTAATCGCACCGCCCACAACAACGCCACAAACACCTAAGTCTTTTATTTTTCTGGCCATTTGTGGGGTATGAATTTGACCTTCTGCAATTACATCAACACCTTGAGCCACTAATTGTTGAATTAATTCAAGATTGGGCACTTGGTCATTTTTGCTTTCTTCGGTATAACCACACAATGTCGTACCTACAAAATCAACACCAGCTTGATAGGCGTTCATTCCCTCTTCAAATGTCGCGATATCGGCCATTAAGAGTTGATTTGGATATTTTTCTTTAATTTGTTGAATAAATGCATTGATTGTTTGACCATCTGCTCTTTTTCGTAAAGTGCAGTCTAGCGCAATTACTTCGACATTTGTCGCAACTAATTCATCAATTTCTTTCATCGTAGCTGTAATATAAATTTCAGAATCTGGATAATCTCTTTTAATAATGCCTATCATTGGTAAATCAACAACTTGCTTAATTTCCAAAATATCACGTACAGAATTGGCGCGAATGCCTACTGCACCAGCTTGTTGAGCAGCTAATGCTAAAAGTGGCATCACCCCTCCGTTTTTGGTATACAATGGTTCGCCAGGTAGCGCCTGACATGAGACAACTAACCCTCCTTTAATTTGGTTTTTGAATGTTGTTTTGTCCATTCTCCAATTTCCTCCTTTTTAAAATATTTAGGAGTATTTCTCCAACTAGAATATAGCACACGCTTTCATTATTGTAAATAGCCTCTGTCAAAAATAATTATTTAGCGTATAATAGAATTAAACGATAACTTGGAGGATAGGAAGAAATGACTTTTGCTGAAACGCTACATAAAAATTATCCACAATTGACAAAATCTGAAAAAAAAGTAGCTGATTATATTATTAATTCTGGGGAAAAAATTATTTATAGTACCTTGAGTGATATTAAATTAAAAGCCAATGTAGGGGATGCAACAATTGTACGATTTTGTCAAAAGTTAGGTTTTTCTGGCTTTTCTGATTTAAAGATTGAGATTGCTAAAGAGAATTTCAATACGGCAGATACGCATACTACTACACAGCATATTCAAGATGAAAGTATCCAGCAACTCATATACGTATTGCAATCTACCAAAAATCTACTCAATCAAGCAGACTTAGAAGCTGCACTGGCGTTGATTCAAAAGGCGCGTTTTATTTATATTTTTGGTGTCGGTTCGAGTGGAAATACGAGCTATGATTTGGAGACGATGTTTTTGCGTGTTGGGATTCAATCTAAAGCATGTGTTGATCCACATATGCAAGCACAAGTAGCCTCGTTATTATCCGAAGAAGACTTAGTGATTGGCTTTTCACTTTCTGGTAAAACAAAAGATACCTTTGACTCACTAACCATCGCTAAACAAAACCATGCCAAGGTCATCGCTATCACAAATAACCGCTTTTCACCTATTGCTTCACTAGCAGATGTTATTTTGCAGACAACTGTGGATGAATTTCTAAATGGTAGCTCATTAGAAGGTAAGATGTCACAACTCTATTTATGTAATTTATTAATCAAAGCATATGAACAACAAAACAAAATTGATCCTGTTGCTTTAAGGGAAAAAGTATTGCGTTCCATCATTGATAAACGGATCGATTAAATATAAACAGCTATCTTTTCAAATGACGAGAAAGGATAGTTGTTTTTTTTACACGCAAAAAAAGACCCCCACTTCATCAGTGAGAGTCTTGAGATGTTCAGTTGAATGTTGATTACATGCGAACGGCAAAGCTTGGTGCAAAGTAGGCAACTGAGCCAACTTTAACTGATTCGCCTGGTTGTGGTGCATGGATGTATGAACCGCCACCTAAGGCAATCGCTACGTGGTAAGAACTTCCACGTGAACCCCAGAAGTAAAGGTCACCAGGTTGTGCTTGGCTAACTGGGATGACTGTACCGGCACCTTCTTGAGGAACTGTCCAACCACCGATATCACGGCCTGTTACTTGTAAGTAAACATAGCGAGTGAAACCTGAACAGTCAAACGTATTAGGTCCTTTAGCGCCCCATACGTAAGGTTTACCAATGTGTTTGTATGCTTCTGCGACGATAGCTGAACCATTTCCGCTTGGTGCAGGAGCTGGTGTGCTAGGAATCACGACATTTGATACGCCAGCATTGCTTGAGCTTGCATTATTTGAGCTACCTGCTTGAGATGAACTTGAGTTTGAAGCATTGTTTGTTGAAGTAGATGCGCTTGCTTGTGCTTGTTGTGCAGCTTGTTGAACTGCAGCGGCTTGTGCTTGTTGTTCACGCACGCGTTTTTGTTCTGCTTCATAGGCTGCTTTTTGTTCAGCCAAGGCTTGTTTTTCACTTTCCTTAGTAGCTTGTTGTTCCGCTAATGAAGCTTTTAATACATTCAAGTCAGCTTGTTTTGCTTCTAATGTACCTTTTTGTTCTTCAAGAGTTGCTTGGTTTTTCGCAATTTCTTCTTGTTTTGCTTCGTTTTCAGCTTTTTTATCTTCTACTGCTTTTTTATCTGCTTTTTGTTGGTTCACTAAATCGTTGTTCGCATTCACGATTGTAGTCATTGCTTTCAAGCGACCTAAAGCATCAGTAAATGAAGTGGCATCTAATAAAGCTTTGACATAAACAGATGATTGATTGTTTACTTGAACGTCACGTGCTTGATTGCGAATCGCTTCTTCACGTTTAGCGATACGTTCAGTTAAAACTTCGATGTCCTTTTGTAATTGGACAGTTTCTTCACGTAAAGTTGATTGTTCCTTTAATAATTCATCTGCTTTTTTGTTAATTTTATTAATACTTGTTTCTAAACGATCAATTTGGTCTTGTGCTTCTGATTGTTTAGATTTCAAGTCGTTAATTTCACTGTTTTTCTGTTCAATTTGAGAATCGTAATTGTCTGCAAAGGTAGCAATTGGTGCCACTAAAGTCCCTGCTAAGACTGTAGATACGATTACGACTGAAGATAAACGTTTCTTCACCATAAATTCCTCCAATTAAGTGTGTGTATTTAACACCTGTGACCTTTTCTAAGTCTAAGGTCCTATTTCTGACAATTGCTATTCTAACACAGTGAGATGTCATTCCTATAATAGTAATGTTACAAATATATTTCAAATACGATAAATAAAAAAAAGAGACTTCTTACTTAAAAAGCCTCTTTAATGGAATTAGTGTAATTGCAAACAAGATAATATTGACTAACAAGGTCGGCGCAAGATAACGTGAAATAAAGAATACCGAGGTCGTCGTGCTTAATTTAAAAAGGATTTGAGTTACTAATAATATCACTTCATAACCCGTCACAAAAATAACCAGGGCAAAAAACATTGTGTATAAATTTTGATAGATAACACCATGAAAGACGTATAACAGCCATACCATAACTGTCAAGCAAACCGTATAAATACCAATAATACCAAGATAGTAACAATCATAAAATAAACCTAGGACAAAACTCAGCGCGATTGTTGGCATTTTTGGTAAGGAATAAGCAGCCCACAAAAAGACAATCAAGACTAAATGAACATTCCAAATATAGTGAAAGTTTGATAAGTTTGATAAAAAGGCGGTTAAATGCGTGTCCACCAACATCAATAAAAATAAGACCGGGGCTAAATAAAGCGGAAATTCTCTTTCTGTCATTATTCACCCACCCCTGCGGAACGTTTTACAATAGTTACCACATGTAAATCGGTACTTTCAGCCATTGGTTTGACATAAACTTTCTTGGCTAGACCATAAGAATCGGTCACAGCTTTTTGCACTTTACCTACCATCAAATCAGCTGGTGAATTGCCACCAAGACCAGAAGTTTGCACGACATCGCCTGCTTTGATATTGGCATTCCCGGTCAAATCTTCTACAATCAGCAAGTTTTGCTTTTGATCATAATCTTTCAAAATACCAAAAACTTCGCCATCAGAAGAAGAGATACGGACTGGGAAATGATTGCTTGATTCATTTTCAGAAGTCAATAGTTCCACTTTAGAAGTATGCGCATTGACCTCTAGCACGCGTCCGATCAAGCCTTTTTTCGCCATCACTGCCATATTAACCTCAATACCAGCACTCGCACCTTTATCAATCACCAAAACATCTTGCCAAGTATCTGGAGAGCGGCTAATCACGTTGGCTACTTGGGTTTCATAGCTTGTCAATGTCTCACTTAAGCCAAGTTCTTCTTTCAACTGCGCAATTTCACGCTCTTGATTCGTATTTTTTTGCACCAAATTGTCATATTGGTCGATTTTTGACTTTAATTGTTGCTTTTCTTCATACGTATTCATCAAATCGCTAATATTTTCAGTGGTTTGGTGTAAAAATCTAAAAGGTGCAGTCAGAACTTTATCGACTAAACCAATTGTATCATTGACCGTAGACTGTAAGATGTTGGTTTTAGTCTGCGTATTTCTTTTCGCAATCGTCATACTCAAGACTGCCACAACCACAATGACAATAATCAAAGCGATAATAATATTTTTATTCGAATTATATTTTTTCACAAAGGCACCTCTAGCTTATAAACTAACAAATACGATTGTACCACTATTTTTGTCTAAAAAAAAGCATCCTACACACTCTTAATGGTTTTTTTGCAATTAAAAAGGAAGACGCAACCATTTGTACCGACCCCCAAAAGTCTAACTTTTGGGGGTCACCTCAACCATGAGCTTCTTCCTTTTTCGGTCTTATTTATGATCTTTACTATAAATAACAGCCATCACGCCATCGCTAAAACTAAATTCCGCCGTTTTGCCCACGAATTCATTACTTGCATAAGAAATCGGATAGGCAATCTTTTGTTTATTTAAGGTATACTTGCTTAAATTGAGCGTTAATTCCTGCATCGGCGTCATACAAACATAAGCTAAGTAACGCATATTGGCTTTATTTTCAATCGTATAGCTGCCGGGCAAGTAATATTCAATGATATTTTGCGCATCGACTAACTCAATTTGGCGTGCATATGGGGTAAAGCGTGGTTCAAGGACCATCCAAAAATTGGCCAAGAAGTGATCCAAGCGTCCTCCCGTTAAACCAGCCAAGCGATATTGCACATCCGGAAAGTGTTCAATAGCATATAATAAGCCTAACTGTGTGTCCGTATCATCTTTTTCGGCTGGAGATTGTTTCAAAAACTTTGCCTGTGCTTTGACTTTTTCATATTCTTCTTGACTCAGTGAATCAAAATCACCAATCGCCGCATCGAGTGACTTTCCTTGCTCCAATAGGTAAAGTGCGCCACGATCCACGCCGATATAAGCTACGTATTCTTCTTCAAATAAATTTGCCGGCCAACATTTAGGATTAGCCCCGCCAACGATTAATACTTTCATCTATTCTAACGCCTCTTTTAATGCATCGATACTAGCTTTGACATTGGCCGCATTGTAGATATAACTGCCGGCCACAAATACATCGGCCCCAGCTTCTTTACATAATTTGGCCGTTTCAGGTACAATTCCACCGTCCACTTGAATATCAAAATTCAAGTTATTTGCTGCTCTTAAACGGGCAATTTGACGGATTTTGTCCAGTGTGGATTCGATAAAGCTTTGACCACCAAAACCAGGATTTACCGTCATCACAAGCACTTGATCGACCATATCCAATACAGGGACAATCGCTGAGATGCTGGTTCCAGGATTTAGCACGACTTCTGCTTTCACGCCTTTTGCTTTAATCATTTGTAATGCGCGATGAATGTGGTTGGTCGCTTCTACATGCACGCCAATAATATCCGCTCCCGCATTTGCAAATTCCTCGATATAACGCTCTGGATCAACAATCATTAAATGGACATCCAAAGTCAATTTCGTCACTGGTCGCAATGCCTTGACCACATTCGGACCAAACGTAATATTGGGCACAAACTGACCATCCATCACATCAATATGGATATAATCGGCACCAAACTCCTCAACCATTTTGACGTCTTTTTCTAAATTTGCAAAATCAGCACTTAAAATTGATGGTGCAATCTTCATCTGAAATTCCCCCTATGTTTTGCGTGATTACTTATTTTTCTTCTTTTGATAAGTCGGACGTTGATTTTTCAATTCTTGTAAGAACAACAAATAATTATCATACCGAATCTGGGCAATTTTTCCCTCGGCTAAAGCTTCTTTCACTGCACAATCTGGCTCATGGGTGTGGCTACATTCTCTAAAGCGACACGCATCTTGTAAAACCACAAATTCTGGAAACATCTTTGGCAAATCAGTTACTTCCAAGTCAAAGAAATCAATCGAACTAAAGCCTGGAGTATCAGCTACCAATCCTTTAGCAACATCAATTAATTCCACATGACGCGTCGTATGCTTCCCTCGATTTAACGCTTCTGAGATTTCCCCAGTTTCTAAAGCAAGACCAGGAACTAATTGATTTAATAAAGTCGACTTGCCGGCCCCTGATTGCCCAGCTAATACCGTCAAACGATTTTTCAACAAAGCCTTCACTTGATTCAAGCCATCTTCATCACCGATAATCACCCGATAACCCGCTAAATGATAAGTCGCTTTAATTTCTTCAAGCAAAGTCGTATCGCCAAGTAAATCTACCTTACTTAAATAAATCACCGGCTCAATTTGCTTTTGCTCTAAACTCACCAAAAAACGGTCAAGCAAATGATAGGAAAAATCCGGTTCGACTAGACTCGCCACCACGATAACTTGATCGACATTAGCCACAGGCGGACGAACAAGCTCATTTTTACGCGGAAAAATTTCGAGTAAGTAGCCATCTGTTAGACTCGTACTTTCAAACTCAACAAAATCACCCACTAATGGTTTGACTTTGCGTTTTCTAAAATTACCTCGTGCGCGTGTTTGGTATAAGTTTCCTTCATGTTGAATGTAATAAAATCCACTTAATGCCTTCTTTAGTTGTCCTTGCAAAAAATGAAAACCCCCTCATTTCAATTATAAGTACATTTTACCAAAAATTAGACGGGTTTACTACTCTCATTTTTTATCGGCCACTGCGCCCAATCATAAAAAAATGAGATTTTGATTTACCTATTTTCTAGGCTTATCAAAATCTCTATGACATTGCGAATCATTCACTCTATTTATTTCAGGATTATGTTCGAAATTTCACAAATCGGACAAAAAATAAATCGGGAAGACAGGATTCGAACCTGCGACCCCTTGGTCCCAAACCAAGTGCTCTACCAAGCTGAGCTACTTCCCGAAGTCTTTATATTTCTTTAGGTATTAAAAAGACTACGCGCCCAAGAGGAGTCGAACCCCTAACCTTTTGATCCGTAGTCAAACACTCTATCCAATTGAGCTATGGGCGCATTACTAAGAATGCCGAGGACCGGAATCGAACCGGTACGGTGATCACTCACCGCAGGATTTTAAGTCCTGTGCGTCTGCCAGTTCCGCCACCCCGGCATAATAGTAAAGCGGAAAACGGGTTTCGAACCCGCGACCCCCACCTTGGCAAGGTGGTGCTCTACCACTGAGCTATTTCCGCGTAAATGCCGGCTAAAGGACTTGAACCCTCGACCCTCTGATTACAAATCAGATGCTCTACCAACTGAGCTAAGCCGGCTAAAGTTATGCGGGTGAAGGGACTTGAACCCCCACGCCGTTAGGCGCTAGATCCTAAATCTAGTGCGTCTGCCAATTCCGCCACACCCGCAAATATGAGTATGAGTCGTACAGGGCTCGAACCTGTGACCCTCTGATTAAAAGTCAGATGCTCTACCAACTGAGCTAACGACTCATATGGAGGTTAACGGGATCGAACCGCTGACCCTCTGCTTGTAAGGCAGATGCTCTCCCAGCTGAGCTAAACCTCCATTATAGCGTGGCGACGTCCTATCCTCACAGGGGGAAACCCCCAACTACTATCGGCGCTA
>SAMEA3387512__coassemble_1238_pt1 | contig 21399 bp, 28 predicted proteins | sample SAMEA3387512__metabat2_high_PE_013 | metagenome-assembled genome bin SAMEA3387512 (sample SAMEA3387512) | Felis catus | biome: Faeces | place: United Kingdom | collected 2012 | reverse complement strand
GATATTAAGGTCTTTAGGTTCTCGTCCCCATTTATAGAGGATACTTCAATATTTTGAAGATTGTGGGGACTATGATATTAAGGTCTTTAGGTTCTCGTCCCCATTTATAGAGGATACTTCAATATTTTTCAGACTCAACATAACCGCCTAAGTCGCCTTTGTTCTCGTCCCCATTTATAGAGGATACTTCAATATTACAGAAAAGCAATTTGAAAGATTACAAGCAATTTTGTTCTCGTCCCCATTTATAGAGGATACTTCAATATTACATCAACCAATGAATGGCTATAAAACAAGGATAATAAACGAATTTGGTGGTTCAAAATTTGACAAAACATCTCAAAATAAATCTAACTTTGGCAAAAATATTACCAGAAGACAGGTACACAATGTCCGTCATCTATAATCTTATTTTATCAGTTATCTAACCCTGAATCATTATAAAATCCGTCCCCCAGCAACTTCATCTCATCGTTATTCATATACTGCTGGTACAACTCATTTATTTCTTCATTACTTAATTCTGGTAGTTCTAGCTTGATAATTGCTTGAATCAAATCCGCATAATTGGTTTCACTATATTCATTTATTTTGTTCATTATCTCTGCATTCATTCAGATCATCCTTTCATCGCTTCATTCAGCATCCCCATAAACGCTACTCTATCTTGATGGTCGCTCAATCCTGATACTTGACCATCGCCAGCTTCAATGACTATCCACGAGCCATCAGCCAACTCGGCATAGTCCACAGTATAAAATGGACTTGGTAAATGTTGGTATTTTTCGACTAATTCGCTAGGTGGCTGTGTGGTAAACTCATCATTTGCTACTGATTCAGTAATACTAATGATATTCCCATTCGCATAAAAAACTCGATATTCATTATGTCGGCCATTGAATGTTTTTAACTCAACATACTCTTTGATACAGATTCCACCTGTTAGCAAATCCCCACGATAACGATAAAAAATTTCAAGATACTCATCTAATTGTTGCTGAGAAATCGCACTAGAGATTCGGCTTGGTAATTCAGTTCCTTTTGCTGATTTTACATAGTCCTTAATCATAAATTCCGACATCTGAGAACGAATTTTTTCTATATCTACCTTAGTCCCTAATGGAAAGGTTAACATTTTGGATGTATCTTCTATCAATTCTGGATAAATGTTTGGAAATAAATGAAATTGTTCGTACTGCTCAGGTGAAGTTAATAATTCTATCTGATATTTCTCTCTTAATTGCAAATAAAAAGATTGGTATTGTTTTGGTGTCATCATCCACCCACGTTAGATTGCTATACCAGGCTCAATATTTACTTGATTCAAGATTAGTCGGTTTTCTTCAAAAAATTTTTCATAATTAAAAATGAAAGCTTGAATTTCTGTCTGACAAGCTTGATATTCGCTAAGGTATTCTGCTTCAACTTGTTTTCCATCAAAATAATCAGATGGGAAAATGATATAGTCCATTATTCTTCCACCAATCCATAATGTTTATATAGTCCTATCATTCGCGTGTACATTAAACGGTTGGCCATCAGTTGTCGACAAGTCGCGCTTTTTTCTTTACCGGCTAATTTGAGTGCATCCATTTGTTGTTTTTCTTTTGCAGCTGTGGTCATGATTTCATTTAACATCGCCTCAAATTTTGTGAGTCGGTCCATTTTATTTTCCTCTTTTCACATGCCATTCTTCTTTGGTTAATCGAGTGAAATTCTCGGTACGGACTTCCTTTAGTAGAGGCACATTGACATTTGCGAGTGTATGGTGGTAGGTAAAGCCACATTTTTCTTGTGCGCGTTTGGATTGTTCATTTCCATCATAGTAGCCACACCAAATCGTATTTAGTAGTAATTCTTCAAACCCAAAGGCCAACATCGCCTCGATTGCTTCTGGCATGAGTCCTTGTCCCCAAAACGGTACGCCTAACCAATATCCTAACTCTTTTTCATGATTTTCAGGATGAATGTGTGGCGAATGCGAGTCATGAAATCCAATGGCGCCAATCATTTCTCCGCTTTCCTTTAGACATACAGCAAAAGAATACGGATCACGCAGTACGGTCTGAATGATTTCTAAACTTTGGGCTTGGCTTGTGTGTGGTGGCCACCCTGCGCGCGGACCAACTTGTGAATCTTTGGCATATTGATATAAATTTACCGCATCACTATCTTCCCATGGTCTGAGTAGTAATCTTTCAGTCGTTATTTTCATGCAGTTACACCTCACTTAGTTTATTCATAATTGTTACTTTTAATTTATTTTATCAAGTTTGTAACGGTTACACAACATTATCTATAAAAAAAGCCAGGCAAAAGATACCTGACTTTATATTTTCAAAAAATTGATGATTTTGAGTCTAAATTTATCTCGTAATCTGTACTTAAGATTACTGTATATAAAAAAAACGGCCCACCAATACCTGTGTGAGTCGTTCTTATTAGTCGGTTTATTCCGGTGTCCGCCACCACTTGACCCTTATGTTCAAGATTAATATCAGATTGACCATGAGCCGACCACTCATCTAAAAATTTATTATGCCTGTTTGTTATACCTATTTCCTGTGAAAATACTCATTTCCATACCTTTTGACTCAAAATATCCTTGTCGCAACATCTGTTTGAAATTTACAGCAGAAAAGCTATTGTCAGTAAGATTGTGAATTTCAAAATAATATTTTTTATCCGCTTGAATCATAATTTCATATCCACCTTCACCAATAAATCTACTCTTTATCGGTTTGACTTGCAACGATTTGATGTTTTTTCGAGACAATCGCACCAAATGTTTGTTATCTGAATGCGCAGGTAGACTCTCTTTACCAAATAACTTCACACGCTTTATCAGAATTTCATCTTTGGTAAAAATGAGCAAATCACAGTGCAATATCATTTGGACAATTGGGGATACGGCCGTCGTAGTGATTCCTGTCCAACGATCCATTTGATGAAAGATTCTCGCCCAACCATAGGACCAGCAACAAAAATAATGCGCAACACCTGAGAATTTCATCCGCTCGAGGTAGTTTAATATTTCTTGATTTAGTTGGTCTTCTTGATTCATAAATAAGTCGGTACGCATCGAATCCCTCATTTCACAATATGTTAATAACTATCCCAAAAACGCTCAAGCAAACGATAATAGTGTACATCTTTTCGGTCATCCACAAAGGGTAATTTGTCAGAAGGCTCTGATTTAAAGCCGTTTTTACGTAAAAATTCAAGTCTCGTTTCATCATCCTTCAAAGTACCTATCCAAACCTTTTTAGCATCTAATCGATAAAAGGCATAACCCAGCATTTTCTCAAAGATTTCTTCAGTGTAACTTCGGGCAATCTCTTCATTTTCAAAATAATAATGCAGACGGTATTCTTTATTTTTCGTTTTTATCAAGGGTTCAAAATGCACAAAACCAATCGTAGTGAGAACAATGGCTGTAAACTCGCGATTTTTCATATAATGAGTGATTTTATTTTCATCAAAATCTAACGGTGCTTCAACTAAAGGAAATGGGCGCTGATCGTCTTCATTTTGATATTTGAACTGGCTATCTCTCACACGAATCGCAAATATATTTTGGTCAAGCAGTTTGGTTTGAATCAGATTTAATGCTTCCCACTGATTGCTTGGGCATTGAAATGGCACTGCTTTTTGGAAGTATTCACTCATGGACAATCGCAATAGATCTTCAATATCGCCTTCGTGCCACAGACTGGCTTCTAATTCATGTAGCGAAGTGTGCACATTTATCCATCGTAAGCCAGAAATTCCCCTTCTTTGCTTGATGGCTTGTTTCACGATGGTTAATTCTTGATTGATTTCCTCCTCTAGACTTTCATCGATGCCGGCTGTTTGTTGGCCTAACTCGAAATATATTTGCTCAGCCTTGTGCAACAATCTAATATTATCCAAAAATCTTTCCTCAGCCTCTGCCACCATCCGCTTATACTGAGAAAGGCGAATCATCGCACGCACCTTTGCTTCACTATCCTCTATTTGCTTTTGGACTTCTTGATAAAGTTTTTTAGCCAAAAATAAATCTTGTTCTACTCCTTCGCCATGCCAATAGAGTTCGGCTAATTGATATTTTGCTTCCGAATCACCTAGCATACTCGCCTTTAACAAAAATGGATAAGCCTTTTTTAAGCGATGTTGTCGATAGTATAGGATACCTAAACGCGCCATCGCATTTGCTTGTCCTTCTTTTGCCGCAACGGTGTAGTACTTGATGGCTTTTTTTTCATTCATATGCCGAAATCTTGGCAAATAGAATAAATCCCCGAGAAAATCCGCCGCTAACGGATCCGAAAGTAAATATAGTTGGTCACGAAAGGCTTTTTCCATGAATATAAATATTTCTTTAGGACAATACTGATTTTCATCCGACCAGTACAATCGACGCGCTACCTCATAGGGATTGGAATAATACAAGGTGTCATTGTCGTGATCTAGTGTGTTTTGTAATATCTGATAGGTTTTGGGATAATCCTTTTCATTCACAAAGCAACGAAACAACCACTGATAGGCCAATTCATTATCCATCCGTTCTCGATATTTTAGCTTAGGCATGCGATTGATTTCTTCTGCAGTCATATCTTCAATGTACATTACGTTTACCTGATTTCCGTTTTTTCTTTATTTTATCAAGTTTATAGCGGTTACACAATAAGCAATCCAAACAGAATTTTATTAAATTGTAACTGATTTTAGTTGCAAAATTCAGCAAAATCAATAAAAATATTATTGACAAAAATTCATTACTTTATTGGTAAATACTCATTAGCTTATATCTCATCACAATATTTAGTAACATTAATTTGTACGAGCATCAAGTAATAACTACAATTTAACTAGGAGGCTATACATATGAACAATACCATTCAATATAAAAGTTATGTTGGCAGTGTTTAGTTTTCTGAAGATGATAGCATTTTTTATGGCAAAGTCTTAGGTATACGTTCACTTATATCTTATGAAGGTGAAAATGCTAAAGAATTGATTGATGATTTTTACCAAGCCGTTGATGATTATCTTGCATTCTGCCATTCAGAGAATATCCAACCAGAATTGTAGTGATCTAAAATAAATTTTAAAAGCATCACCTCCAGTATATTCCCTTCTAATTCAATGCGACTATTCCTCTTAATATGTTATAATTAGGATGAAATTTGCCAAAGAAGGTGATTGAATGTCAGATGCGCTACCTGTAATTAAAGACACCATTGATCAATACATGCATAAACAAGAATTTGCGCGTGCTTTACATATGTTAAAAAGGCAAACCGTGCTGCATCCTGATAATTTTTCGTTAAAATATCGATACTTACAAATCAGCACCATTTATCTACAAAACTTTCTCAATCAGCCTAAGGTCGTGCTCCAAATCATGACGAGTTTACCCTATTATGCTGCTTTAAAACGAGAAGATTTTGATCATCCAGAACTAAAGGATGCCATCAATAAAATTTGTCACTTGCTCCTACTGGTTGAAGCTGATGATAAACGAGAATTTTTGAAGCAACTGTTTGAACCTTTTTCAAAATGGGTGAACAACGAAGCTTTTTTACAAGTAAAAAATGTAGAGGAAGTCAGAAAATTTGCAGCGATTCGGCGTTTATTGAATAATTTACTTTTGCGCACAACGATTGATGAGTCAGGAAAGTGGATGTACACACTAGGTTTAGACTGGTTGACAGAAAGTGATATCAAAAGTAACGGAACACAAAAACTCCCTCTTGCTCATCATTGCCTAAAAAAATATATTGGCTATATAAATCATGAGTATTATCGTTTAACCGAACTTGAGGATACTCAATCATTAAAAGAAATTGGCAAAGAATGTATTTCACTAACTGAACGGGTGCAGTCGTTTTATGATATCAATCCTATCCCCCAATACGCGTCTCAACTTTCAAATGTTCGCTATAATCTTATTCGCATGATTCCGGAACATTTTTCTAAAGAGGCGTTTGAACAATTGAATTGGGAGGTCATTGTGCAAACCAAAGAAGAGTTGCAGCCCGTGATAGAAAAACGAGGAAATTTGAACGCCTATGCCTCTAGTCGTCGATTGTTACGTTGTCTTGAAAATGTTGAGAAATATGATTTAGTGCTTGGTGAGCTTTGTTATGGTGTGATGGAAAGTATGGATATCTTTCGTCCGCTTGGATTTAAACCCTTACTGCGATTTGTCAGATGTTGTTTGGCAAGCCAACAGGAATCTTTGGCAAAAAGCGAAATGGCATATACGCTAGAAAATAAAGAATTGACGAGTGAACCTGAAGAAATCCAACAACAAATTCACGAGATTATAAATGCTGAATGGTATCAAAACACCGCAATCATCGATACGAATCAAATGAAGCTAGATAAAGTGAACGCTTTTCTTGCTTTTATCAATCAAAAATAATAATAAGGGAAAGCAAAGTGCAGAGATGCTTTCCCTTATGTTTTATCTTACAAGTGTAATTTATTAAAAGTTATTTATTTTCTACCTGCCATTTGCCATCGATTTTTTGATGGAAATTTTCGGATAGATTTGGATTTTCAAAGATTGGAATCATCGTATCAAAACCATGTGCCAATGTTTGCTTTTCTAATTCATCACGATCTAGCCAGTAAACCTCGCCTTCATTTGAAGATTGGAGCTCCCCAGAAAAATCATCACTACGATATAAAAAGACCAAATATCGCGTCTGTTTATCGGCCATATAGAATTGCTTCACACCACAAAGCGTGACACTATGCAAGGTCAATCCAGTTTCTTCTTTGATTTCGCGGATAACTGAATCGACCAAACTTTCCGCTTCCTCGACATGACCACCAGGAAACACGATGCCTGGCCAATTCGGATTCAAGCGATTTTGTACCAAGACTTGATTGCCTTTTTGAATCATACACATATTCGTTAACGTACATTTTTCTACTCTACTCATGCATCGCTTCACCTGCCATTTCTCTTTCAATTAATTCATTCGCAATAGTAAAAGCTTGGATGCGGCGTTTAGCCAATGTAATTTGCGATTGATAGCGTTTGGGATTTTCCTTTTGTTCAAAGGTTTTGACTACTTCTCTTAATTTATGTAAGGTCGAATCAATTTGACGTTTTGCTTCTTTTAATTCATCCATTGAATAATCCATGTTACTCCTCCTCAATCCAGAAACTGTGAAAACCATGATTAAAAATTTTCGCCTGTTTAGGCACTTGACGAATAGCATTGTACACATTGACAAAATCACCAACGGCACTAGCAGTCATCGTAAAGCTCATTAACGCCCAACATACCGATACTTCGACGCTGAGAAATGGAGCGACGACATACCAAATCAGAAATGGAAGGATGCCTAAAATAAGTGCTGGCGCCAATGACATCAAGATAAAGCGTAACTTACTGACCTTTTCCTCACAATAAACAAACATCGCACCCTGCTCAAGATAATTCCAAATTTCTTTTCTCGCCTGAATTGGAAAACATAATGCGTGAATGACTTCATGAATGATCATCAACGGGTACATCAGAAAAAAATACACGATTCCTGCCGTCAGCCAATGAAAATTCAAAATCCAATGGTAATCTATGGAAGAAATCCGGTAAATTCCCGCAGCAAACATAACAATAAATAACGGAAGTCCAATGAGTAAACCTTGCAGAAAGATTTTATTCAGATTGTCACTTTCCTTAAATTGCGTGGCTTGATAAGGATAGGGCTGATTTTTAATTAATTGCGATTCATCTTTGTACTTTCCCATATAATGTATTTGAAACATGACCTCACCTCGTAATCTAATCATACTATGAAGTCTGTCCTTTTACTAGCCATAGAAAAACAAAAAAGCTGCCCTATAGACAACTTTTTGCATGATTTATGAAACCTTTAGATAAGGCTGAATCGTTTGGGCTATTTTTTCATCAGATTGACGATTAATTTGTTCCGCTTTTAATTGTTCAGCAAGTGAAGGACATTCTTCAGGCATCCCACAAATATCGGCGCCAATTAAACGTTGATGGCTTAGAACCTGACGAAGACTTTGCTGCAAGGTAGATATATCTAGCTGCCCTTGATTCCAATTCGTCACTGCATCCTTTTTTGTTAAAATATCCTTATCCACGGACAAATACAGTGGTAAATCTGACTGATAATAAGCAAGTTTCGCCATCGCTTTGTGACTCATAAAATCTTCTTCGGTAATGGCTTTTAGTTTTTGGCTATGAAAATCTACTTGTTGAAAGGCTTTTTGACTCGGACCAGCAACAATGACTTGATGGAGCCGCGAATTTTCCTCAATACAATTTCTGACCCAATCGCCACAAGTTAACATCTCGCCAAAGACCGCATCTTTCATATCGGTATGATGATCAAATAAGACCAAATCAAACGGCTCATCTATCTGGTCGCACATTAATTTCGTGATATAGTGATAATCTCCTGAATCCAAGAAATGTAAACCAGAAATTCCATGATGTGCAATCAATTGGTTTAATTTTTCCTGAGCTTCATCCGAACAAATTAAACGACTCCCAAAAACTTGACTACAATTGAAATGAGTAAAATTTGGATAATCCTCATAGTCTCCATTAAAATCCAATATATAATTTTCACTCATTGTATCGCCTTCTTATATAAGATTACATCTATTATATCACTTTGAAAAAATCCGACAAGCTTACTCATTTTGCTTGCGGACAGCTTGGGCGAGTGCGGCAATCTCTGCGGGTCTTGTACGACAACAACCACCAACAATTTGTGCACCTAAATGAATCCAATGTAATGATTGCTCAATTAAAGAACCTTCCCCTTCATGACTGTGGTGCCAAGTTTGGGTCGCACCATCATAGGTTTCACCAGAGTTTGGATAAGTAACCAGAGGCTTAGATGATAAAATGCGGGTTTCTTGTAACAAGGCATCATATAGTTTCGGTTGGGTACAGTTAAAGCCGACTGCTAGAATTTGCGGACAGGCTTCCACCAAAGCAATCACGTCTTTTAAAGCTGTGCCATCTGATATCTTACCCACTTCTTGCGCGGTGAAACTCATATATGCTTCAAATTGCGGGAATTCTTCGCTTAATAGTTCCGTCAACGCTTGGACTTCTAACGCATTAGGAATGGTTTCTAAAGCCAACATATCCACTTCTTGTTCTAAAAAGAGTTGGATGCGCGGACGATGGAAATCCTTCAATTCTTGTAAGGACACTTTTCCATATTGACCGTTATACTCTGAACCATCGGCTAAGTAAGCGGCATAAGGTCCCACATCTCCTGAAATTAATGGATAAATGGTTTGGGCCTTTTGTTCATCTGACAAATTTTGCCAATATTTATCGCGAGCTTGATGTGCTAATTGGACTGTTAAACGAATAATATCAGCCGCTTGTTCTGGATTTAGTCCTGCTGCTTCAAGTCCAGGAATCGTCGCTTGATAAGTCGAAGTAGTCAAGATATTGCTGCCATTATTAAGGTAAATTTCGTGTAATTCTTGAATCACTTCTGGCTTTTCTAACAGATATTTAGCCGACCAGAGTTTCCCTGAGACATCATAACCCATCGCTTCTAACTCAGTGCCAAGCGGTCCGTGTAAAACCAATATTTGCTTTTGTGCTAATAATTCCTTTAATCGTCCCATCTCATTCACCTCTAAAACTTTTTAAACTTCCAATAGTGGTAAGCATAACACAAAATAATAAATGGAATGCCAAAATACAATCCTGCTCTTTGTGATGCATCCCAGGCAATACCGATGATAGAAATACCAAGTAAAATGACCGTGATATACGGTAAAACCGGGGTAAATGGTGTTTGATAGCTCAATTCGCTTAGATCATGCGTTTTTAAAAATTCTTTGCGGAATCGAATCTGTGCAATTGGAATGGAAAGCCACACTGCTACTACAGCAAAACCAGCAATCGATACTAAAGCTAAAAAGACCGTATCCGCTGCATAAACACTCGCAAATAAAGCTAACAAGGCACCAATCATTGATAGTAATAAAGCACGCATGGGTACACCATGTTCATTGATACGCACGATTTTTTTCGATAACATCCCTTCATTGGCCAGTGACCATAACATGCGGCTTGAGGCATACAATCCAGAATTTCCTGCTGATAATATCGCCGTTAAAATCACGAAATTCATGATATCCGCTGCAAAAGGTATCCCAATTTTATCAAAGACTAATACAAATGGTGCATCTGTTACACCTGCTTCTTTCATTGGTAATAAACTTGCTAAAACAACAATCGTTAATACAAAGAAAATCACCAAACGACCAATTGTAGTATGAATCGCACGTGGAACTGCTTCTTTTGGATTTTCTGTCTCACCCGCTGCAATCCCTATTAATTCCGTTCCTGAAAATGCATAATTGACACTTAACATCACCGAAACAAGTGCAACCATCCCATTTGGAAATAAACCTTGTGCTGTTAAATTTTGAAAATATGGTGCTTGATGACTGCCTTCATATGGTAAGACACCAAAAATGGCTAATGTTCCTAAAACTATGAAAATAATGATTGTAATCACTTTAATACTAGAAAAATAAAATTCCGCTTCAGCAAATAAACGTACAGATAAAGCATTTAAACCAAAGATAATCATGGCAAATATCGCAGCGAAAATCCAAGCGGGAATCTGTGGAAACCAGCGTCCCATCAACATTCCTGCCCCCAAAAATTCCGTCCCAAGTGCAACCGTCCAACAAATCCAATATAACCACGCCACCGTAAAACCGGTACCAGGACTAATAAATTTTGTTGCATAGGTATGAAATGAACCCGTGACAGGCATCGCAACCGCTAATTCGCCAAGTGATAACATCACCAAATAAACCACTACAGCCCCAACTAAATAAGATAGTATCGCACCAAATGGCCCTGCTTGTGAGATGGTATATCCTGAACTCAAAAATAAACCAGTCCCAATAACGCCACCTAATGAAAGCATGAATAGATGGCGGCTGGTCATTTTGCGTTTAAATTGTCCTTCTTCTTCATAATGATGATTTTCCATTCAAACACCTCTCGTAAAGTTGATGTGATTATCATAACACGAGTTTATTTATGAATGTAATAGAAAAAAACAGCTGATAGTTATAGCTAGAAACTATAACTATCAACCTTACTAAACAATCATAAACTCACTATTTGCAAAGCGCATAATCCGTCCAATTCCTTCTTCTACCACTTGTCCTTTTGCATTTTTAACAAGATAAGCATTACGACGTGGAAGTGATTCATCTGCTAACCACTTTGAGAAATAGTAGTGCTCTCCTTCCTGGCATTCAAAGCTCTCCTGCTCTAAAAGTGGTAAGCTAAATCTTTTTGGATAATAAATTTCGAGTTGTTCATTGTCAAAATCTTCTTCAGCCAAAAGAACAGGAAATCCATAAATTTGCAATCGAGCAAATGGCGCATGCTCAGATGAAATTTGCATCTCTTCTATGACTTCTTGGGTACTCAGTCTGTAGCTCATAAACAAAATTTGTTTTTCTGCTTGATTTAAGACTAAAAAATATAGCTTTTCTCCGTCAAATTCTGGCGTCGCAACATTTGAAATGACTTGCTGCTCACTGGCTTCATACACCGTAAAAATTTCTTTTGTCTTGGCATGGAATTAAACTAATTTTTTTGCATAAGGCTCAGCTTTTGATTGGTTGTCAAATAGATTTACATCATAATCAAAGTACCAATTAGCCATTCCGGGTACATTTGTCAAAAATTCGTGATATAGGCCGGTGATTTTCTTCATTTCTTCCTCCTGTTCAACTTTTTATAAAAATATCGTACTGTCTCTATTAATTCCTCACTAACTCCTTCTAAATCACTTTCTGTAATCACACCCTCACGTAATAAATTTAATAAAATCAAATCCTTATATGAGCGCGACATTTCGGTGATTATACCTGTTTTTTTCCTATCTTCTTTAATCATCTTATCTAATTGCCAAAACCGATCAGAAGCCAGTTTAGTTTCATCGCTCAATAGTTTAACATATCCCTAAATTCTGGATGCTATAAAAGCTTCTTGCCAACCTGGAAGACGTTTTTTAGCAACTTCCAATCGTGCTCGTTTCCAACTCTTGGCATACCTATCACCTTCAGCTTTTATTTTACCAAATATGATAAGCGCTAACAATAACTAAATGTATCTAATTTAAAAAGCTTGCTAAATAGATAAAATTCCAGTAACATTAAAGCTGAATTTAAAGTTAGAAAGGGTATTGTTATATGTCTACTTATACAATTAAAGATGCAGCGAAATTAATGAATGTGCCACCTAGCACGATTCGTTACTATGATAAAGAAGGACTGATTCCTTTTATTGAACGAAAAGAATCGGGGTATCGAATTTTCACCGAAGAGGCATTATCCGCTCTAAAAATTATTGATTGTCTCAAAAAAAACTGGTATGCCAATCAAAGATATTCGGCAATTTTTTCAGTGGATTGATGAAGGAGATGACTCTTTAGAAGAACGCTACGAGATGTTTCTGGAACGTAAAGCTGTAGTAGAAGAACAAATGGCCGAGCTACAACAAGTTATGGATACCATTAATTATAAATGTTGGTACTATGAGACAGCACTGAAAGCTGGTACTGAAGCTATTCATAAAAAAAGAAAATAAGCATAAAAACGCCTATTACACTCGCTTTTGAGCATACTAGGCGTTTTTTGTTAGATAAAACGTTGGATTTCTTGGGCCACTTTCTCAGGATATTCTGCCAACAATTGATGAGTACTTTGTTCAATCGTACAATGTGTGATATTTGGCTGACTGAGTTGCGCTAATCTTCGTTGTTTGATTGCAAGAACCTCTTTTTGTGAACTATTGACAATCAAAATTGGTATCTTTAAATTAGCATGCATGATTCCTAGACGTATTTTATCTGTGAATCTAAGTAGTGATGCAATACTTTCTGCATTTAATGAAGTGATTTGATTCTCTTTTATTACTGATAATGTTTGCGCAATATCTTCTTCAATCGATATACCAAAATCTTCTCCACAAACAAGACCACCATCAATTAAAATGATTTTTTCAATATTAGGTAGATGTTGAGCCAAAAAGACTGCTATTTCAGCACCAATCGAATAGCCAATCAAGATACAAGAAGCATTACCGATTAAAGGACGATAATAATGTATAAATTCATCTTGAGTAATTAAATTGACTGATTTTTCACTTTCATGACCAGGTAAAGATAAATATTCCACATCAATTTGACAAAGATGTAAGACTTGAAAAAATGGGAGTATCTCTTCTTTTGTACCACCTAGACCATTTAGAAAGAAAATCTGTCTGGTTTTTTCAGTCATTAATTAATAATCTCCCCTTCATTCTTTTGGACTTTGGCTTGCCATTCTTGTTTTTGTTGCTGAGATAAAGCTTGCCAGTCCTCGATTTCTGCGACAATCTTCAATGGTTGGGCTGAGCGATAAGAACGCGTCAAATTGCCAGGAAATTTTTTATCTGTGACATTGGGATCATTTTCAAATTCTCCTGTTGGCACGATTTTATAAACTCGCTCTTTCCCTGTTCCTTTTGCTAAAGTCGCCGCTAAGCCAGCCCCATTTAAATTGGCCGTGAAATAGATATGATTCATCACCAAGTCGTCTTGATAATTAGACAAGCCACCAGGTACAAGTAAATCGCCGACTTTCAAATCCGCTTTGGTGCCATGATAAAATGGTCCTTGATCTGTAGGCGTCGTGGGTTCAGCCTCAGCCAATTCCAAATATTTCTTCTCGTAATCGTGATTGCCTAACACTTTATACGCTTCAGATAAATCTCTAAACAACGTCACATAAGCACTTTTGACCTCTTCATCATCGATTTTTTGGGCGGACTCTAAGGAAACTGACAACCATTTCACTCGTTCAAAAATATCCGTAGTCACTTTTGCAAATTGATAAGCTAATAAAAATTTTTCATAATCGTCATCTGTTTGCCGATACATTTTATCTAAAATTGCTTCTGCCTGAGCTAAGTTGCCTTGTTCAGTCTGAATAATGGCTTGCATTAGCTGCTGAATAAATGGACTCGTTGGATTAAACCTCATATCACTCAACCTTTCTATTTCAGATACTTTCACGAACTTTTATTGTACACGATACTAGAAAGAATGCAAGTAGCAACCCTTTTCAATTTTTTGTTTGTGAACATTGACAAAGTGACCATTTTATATTATAATAATGTTGTCAGTATGATTATTTCCCTACTTTTTCATCCATTTCATGTAGCGGAAATAAAAAAGATAAAGTGAAAGATTCTTACGCTACTGGCAAACATCATTCTCACTTTATCCCCCTCCCAATTAAGTTGTAAAGGTAATGCCATGAGTAAGAGGATTGCTCATGGTTTTACTTTTGTCATCATGAAGCTATTTTTGAATTTTATGGTAGTTTCGCATTTATCGGAATCTGCCATCAATTATCAATCTTTTTGGCACCAAGAATTTGCCCATTTCTGCAATATTTCTGCACGACACTCTTGGATAAACCATATTTCTCAGAGAATTGACTGACAGTAACATAATTGCTCATTTTTCTACTAAACCTTTCTTTACACGGTTAAAACAACTTATCCAAAACTTCAAGCACGCCATCTTCTTCATTGGATGGACAGACGAATTTAGCCGCTTCTTTTACATTTTCGGGCGCATTTTGCATGGCATAACTTCGTCCACAATATTGCAACATTTCAATATCATTACCACCATCCCCAAATGACACACATTGCTCAGGAGTTATCCGCCATCTTTGGACCAATTTCGCTAACCCTGATGCTTTATGACAACCAGGCATAATCAAATCTATCCAGCCATGTCCACTAGTTGTTACGTCCACTATGCCATTCAATTGTTGACACAACAAGTTGTAAAAGTAACTTGTTTTTTCATCTGGGACTAAAAGCGAAACTTTCAAGAATTGATCGTCAATCTGTGATAAATCATCTACCCACTTTAAGCGATGATAGTAAACTTTAGCCAACTCAAAAAATTCTGATGAAACATTCACTCTTTGACAGTAAGCACATTCTACCCCACTAATAATCGCTTGAACTTCAGGATAGTTATAGCAGAGTTCAGCAATTCTTTTCACGACTTCACGAGGCATATCAACAGCAAAAACCAAGTGCCCTTCGTCAACAATATAGGCTCCATTTTCAGCAACAAAAGCAAATTCATGATGTTGCTCTGGAAATAAATCACGTAACTGATAGTATTGATTCCCACTTGCGACAACAAAACGACACCCAACAGCGTTCATTCTGGACAAAATTCTCTCAAAACGTGGACGATCAAAGCTATAATCCGCCCTTACAAACGTACCATCTACGTCCACTGCAACTAACTTTATCTCGTGCTGACTCATATGAAACCTCCATTTAGATTAACCCTTTTTCTAAACAATAATGATAAATACCATCTTCTGCCACATGACCACAAACATCATCGGCAATGGCTTTGACATGGTCTAGTGCATTACCCATCGCTACACCCGTTCCTACTGTCTGTAACATCTCAATATCGTTGCCACCATCACCAAAGGCCAGCGCTTCTTCTTTGCTAAAGCCATAAAAATCCAAAATGGACGCCACACCTACACCTTTGCCGCCAGTTTTTGGAATTAAATCAAAAGCTTTGTCCCACCAAGCTGCAATCTTAGAATCATGAACACCTTCTAAAATCATCGGATACTCTTCCTTCGTCCCGCTCATCATTATTTGGTAAACGACATGATCGCGCACCAGTTCATCAAAATTATCGGCAACGTTCACTTTAAAACCGCCCACATTAAAGTAGGCCACCAATTCTTCATCTGCATCATTAGCCGCGATAAAATCCTTAGTCGCAATCGATAAGGCGCGATTGACTTTGGTACTATTTTTGATAACAGTATGTACATCTTCTTTACTTAATGGATTGCTGTGGATATCACAATCTTTAGTATAACAATATGAACCATTAAAAGTTAAAAAACCATCAAAGTCTACACCCTCAAAATGTGGGATTTGAATCGGTGCACGACCACTTGCTAGACAGAGTTTAATTCCTTTTTCTTGCAAGCGAATTAAGGTTTCTAACATTTTTTCTGAAATTTTCTTTCTATTCATATCGATAAGCGTACCATCAATATCGAAAAAAATAATTTTTGTCTGAGTCATATACAACATCCTAACTTTAAAATTCATACACATCAAGTATAACATAACTAGCATATGAAAACAGTATCATTTTGCAAATTCAAAAAAGCCAGAAATGTATGCTACACTCCTGGCTTTGCTTTGCTATTTTTGTTGGATGACTAGCTTGCAGTCTTGGATATTATCTTCTAACATGCCTTTGAAAATGACCGCTGTTTGTTGATCTGCACGTTTTAACCTATTTATTCTATTTGACATGTTCAGACAATATTGTTCATATGTGCTATACTAAAAAAAGAAAAGGTGATAAAAATGCATATTTATTTGTCTGGAGATAGTCTTATTGCTCGACACGAAGGCTATCAACAACCCATACTGAACCATCTATTAAAAGAAAAAGATGCTTCAATCAATATTACAAATACCGCTGTGCCGGGAATTAATTCACAACAATTCCTACAACAATACAACAAACTTGGTCCCAACCAAAATTTTGACTATCTTGTAGTATTATTAGGAACCAATGATTTAGCCATCCATAAACAAATCCCATTAGAACAATTTAAAATAAATATCAATGAAATTATAACAAGGTTGCTAAAAAAATATCATTCACAACAAATTATTCTGGTGTCTCCTCCACCTGTAGATGAAAATAAGCAACAATTTCGGACAAATCAATTGGTTTTAGCTTATTCAAACATTTTAGAGGAAGAATGTGTAGCTTATAATCTGAAATTCTTATCCTTATATCAATTATTATCAAATCAAGAAGTGCCTGTTACACAACTTTTACAAGGGACATTGGATGATGGCCTACATTTTGGCGAAACTGCATATTCTATTTTTTCGGATGCACTTTATGAATTATTTGTAGACGCTAAATATTAAATATATGATAATCAATAAAAATAGAAAAATATCCCTACGTTAATGCAAAATCGATGGACAAATCTTCAATAGAAACAAACTTTTTCCAAGCAATCATAAAGCCATAATAATCAGGATTACGATTATACATTTCTGTACGCCAATAATCATAAAAAGGTAAGTAATGTTCAGAACTACTAACTTCGCAACCATCGAAATTGGTTATTATGCCTGATGCGCCAAAAGTAAATCCATCTTTTTCCCATTGATAGCCTTCACCGAATTCATCGCTTACAACATCAACCTCATTCCATGTTGTTAAATCAATATTAGATAAGAGTTTGAGTGTCTTGATTTTATCTGGCGTTACACCAATTGGCTGCATTTTAAGTACACAATCGACTGAATACTCGTCATCAACAAAGTGATATTGGGTAATTTTCATCGGAATTGGCTGCTGATTTAGCTCAATCCAAAAATAGCCCATCGGTGTTTCTAACATATGATAAATGCCTTCTTTAAAGTTAGGATCTACTGTTGAAAAATCTAATACTTTTTTATCCATTAACGCTAGCACTCGTTCAATCGCCCGTTCTTCATTAAATGTTGAATATAACTTCGCAACAGTTTTTAATTTAACAAGTGGAAAGTTTAGGTGTAGCGTTTCAGGATAACTCTCATAAATATTGATAATTTGTGCTTCTTTTAGCACATTTTCTTTTCCAACTGGTACCATCACCCAATCATCTTCTGTCATCGAGCGGTCAGGGCAAGCATAAGTATATAATTTGCCATACCCCTCAAAAGCAACTTCAGCTAAACGTAATTTACCCGACTGTTTGAACGGTACCACTTTACTTGATGGCAATATGGGATCATGCTTTGGAAAAACCCAGTAACTAATCTGATCAGCAGTAAACCATTGATGATATTCCGTTATTTGCGAACCATCAGCTAAATCCTCGTCCACCAAGTAATACCAATTATCTCGAATCAGCAAACTGCAATCTTTCCAGTAAAAATCATAATCTATATTTTGCGTATAATGAAAACTTGGGTTGCCTGCAAAACTCAAAATAATTTTACAGCCCCAAACACCATCAAATGTAACCAATAATTTATTTTCTCGAAGGACGATTTTTTCAATATAAGCATCATGTAGATGACGTGAAATAGTCAAAAAGTTTTTGCATTCTTGTTCATTTGAGATTTGTCGATAATTTGTCTGCTTTAATTTACTATCCAAATCCACACATTTTAGAACAAGCGAATGCGGCACACGATTTTCTCTTAAATTTTCCAGTATCTCAGGCGAAATCAATTGTTGAATGCCGCCTTCCCCGATTTCATTTACTTGCCAATCACTTTGATCCGCATCTAAAAATAATAGTATCGGTTCATAAGATTTATTATTAGGTAAAAATTCATGTTGTAGAATTAATTTTGTCTTCGTTTTGTCCAGTATGAGGTAAGCATAATCATACCAAACATCGTTGGCTAGTTGATGTTTTTCGTACAAATACAACCAAAAACCATTGAATAATAAAAGCTTCCATCTAGACATCGCACAATGGCCTGCACCTGGTTCACCTCAAATCTTTTTTCTTTTATTATAGCAAATTTATCTTAAAAAGGCAGACAAGTTACCTTTTTAAGACTAGCTTTTCTTCTTAATCAATGCTAGAATACTTTAAGTAAATTTTAGTGAAAGGAATGGATGATTTGGCAAAGACAAAATTTTACGCGGTCAAAAAAGGACGTCAAACAGGGATTTTTCTTACTTGGGCGCAATGTCAAGAACAAGTCAAAGGTTACCCAGGAGCCATTTTTAAAAGTTTTCCAACCAAAGAAGAAGCACTTGCCTATTTAGGTGGCCAAGAAGTAAAGGTAGCAACGCCCCAATCAGCCACTTCAAATTTAAAAACACCTTATGCTTTTGTCGACGGTTCCTATAATATCACAACGAAAGATTATGGCTATGGGGGCTTTTTACAAATAGATGAACAAACAAGAATCACCCTGCAAGGCAAAGGCAACGATGCTGAAAAAGCAAGCATGCGCAATGTTGCCGGTGAAATTGATGGGGCGATGGCTGCAGTAAAAGCCGCACTTGACCACGATTTAACGCAAATAACCATTCTATACGATTATCAAGGCATTGAAAGCTGGGCAACTGGTGATTGGCAAGCCAAAAATATTTTTACTCAGCAATATCGTGATACCATGCAGACTTTGATGAGACATATTCAAATCAATTTCGTAAAAGTCAAGGGCCATAGTGGTATTCCGGGAAATGAGTTGGCCGATCAGTTAGCCAAAGAAGCCGTTGGAATCAAGTAAACTGCATGAAAAAGCTGCGAGTCCGAAACTAGATTCGCAGCTTTTTTGCTTTATTCCGTAATGATTTTACTTTCGAAGACGGGTGAATTAGTAATTGTATCATGTACAGGACATGTAGCTTCAACAAATTCGATAAAGTCTTTAATTTCTTGCTCCGTATTATCCGCTTTTACATGGAAAGTAACAGATATTTTTGAAAACCCTTTTTTCGCATTAGGATTGATATAGCGGAAACCATCTGGATCAAGTTCACCTTCCAAGTTTACCTTGAATGATTTCAAATTGATTTTCTTCACTCTAGCATAGGACTGCGCCACAATGACTAGACAAGCACCTAGTGAATTTAATAATGCTTCTACAGGATTCATGCCAGTATTCGTACCACCTAGATTTTTCGGTTCATCTAAAGTAAATTCGAATTCTCGAGATTTACAATTCACCTTCAATCCACCTAATGCTGTTGTTTCTGCCTTAAATACTTCAATTGCCATCAAAATCTCCTCCTCATTGATTCTACTTCAAATCATTGTAAGTGGAGCAACAACAAAACTTGCAGCGCTTACATTACTAGTGTAACAGTTTTTATATAAACATGTTCAATTATGAGCAAAATCTTACGCATGTTTTACTAAGCTCTCATACAAAGTTAGATTCAAATAGTTCTTTTGTCAACTTATCAGAATCATTGGCAAGGTTTTATTTAAATATGTTATCAAACTTTTATTTTGTTACACTTTCATTTATGATTGAAAATGGATTATGACTGCCCGCTATCTTCCGCGATAAAAGGACAAACTAAATATAAGGAGATTGTAATTTTATTTAAAAAAAGAGCCGCTACCTGTTGAAGATAGTGACTCATTTCTCATACTGTAATTTTAACTCAAACCACTCTTCCGCCACTTGAACAAAGCCTAATTTAGTAAACATCCGCTGACTTTGGTGATTAAACGAATAGATTTGCGCTTTGACTTTTGGTAACTTTTTCGCTATTGCTTTTTGAATCAGGGCCTTAACACAATTTTGACCGATATGTAGATTTTGAAAAGGTTTGGCGATAACAATGGCTATTTCTCCGTCTGAAAGTAACGTACAATCACCTACTAACTGCTCTTCATATTGAATATAATAGCAATCTCCATGGGTAGATAAATATTGATACATCCTCTTTAGACGCGGCAAATCATAAACAAAATCGATATTATCTACCTGTTTACATAGTTCTAAATCTTGATACCATTCAAGCGCTACTTTTTCATTGGGATAATATGAGACAAGCGTAATATCTTCATTAATCTGATACATTGAATGACCTCCACTTTACTCATTAAAACTATTTGCATTAGTAAAATTCATTATAGTACCTCCAAGTAAGCTTGAACTTTTTTAGTAACTCTAAACAATTTAGCATAATATAATAATTTAGAGTAATCTATTTTTCCCATCTCAATATATGCTCTAAATGACGGGCCAACAATTTGTGTATCAATACTATATATACCACGCAAACTTTCTGTTAAAGCACGTTCCACATCGTATACACGAACAAGTTGACCTGCAGGGGTGCGAGTTTCGACTACTCCTATATCATAATTCTTACGTAATACGACAGGTTTGATTCCTGCTTCCTTTAATATTTTCGTATTCGTTCCATATGGAAAACTCATAACTGGATTAAAAGGTACAGTTAATGATAACCCATGTAACCAAAGTGCTGTTTCTAGTAAATAGATACCTTTAGGAAACTTATATTGTAGGACGAACAAATCATCTATATACACATCAGGTTTACGATAAATTCCAGAAACATCTTTTTCTAACTCCCCTGTTTCAAGTTTATTACGTACTATAGAATATGGTATGCCCGCTTCTTTTACTTGGTTAAAAGTAATAAAACCTTTATTAGATTCCAATAACTGATTCAAATCTTTCACTTTTATCACCTCACAACAATATGCTAACATTTACATATAGTGTTAGCATATTGGTAAGCGCCCAATAACGAGGTATATTGAAAATCTCCAAAGTCACTCGACTTTGG
>SAMEA3387512__coassemble_1205_pt1 | contig 22361 bp, 18 predicted proteins | sample SAMEA3387512__metabat2_high_PE_013 | metagenome-assembled genome bin SAMEA3387512 (sample SAMEA3387512) | Felis catus | biome: Faeces | place: United Kingdom | collected 2012 | reverse complement strand
ACATCTTTTAGATTAATAGGAGAAAGATAAATCTCCTAAAACTTATTTTACGAGGGGAGAAAGATTTATGAAAAGAGTAACTTATACAAAAGAAATGATTGTCGACGCTGGATTGAATGTTATCTTTGAACAAGATTTTAAACATTTAACGGCTCGGGCAATTGCGAATGAATTAGGTTGTTCACCACAACCCATTTATTTGCAATTTGAGAATATGGATGATTTAAAAGATGCGATTGTCACTAAGTTATGGCAAAGATGTCATAATTATATGCAACTTAAGAATAAAAAAGATGGTTGTAAAATGATTAATTATCCCTTATTTTTTATTCGCTATGCCTTAAAGAAACCAAATTGGTATCAAAGTTGTTTTCAAGATATGAATGGTAATCCAAAAGAATTAAATGAGAAGTTAAAAACTTATTTTATGACGGAGATTTTTGAATTTGAACGTAACTTAACAGATAAAGAACAAAAATTCTTCTTTATTGAGGCCTTTGCATATATTCATAGGCTAATTGGTGCGGTAAATAGTGGTCGTATTCGTAAAGATGAGTCACAAATAGCACACAGATGGGAAAACTACTTACAGGATTTAGCACAAAGATATCCATTAAGTTTTGATGCACAATAGCAATATGTAAACTTTCTTGTTATCATATTAGAAAAGAGCTATTGTAAGATTTTGCTAAGTGCATTAAAATATGGGTGAATAAGGGAAAAGTTCCGTATAGGAGAAGTAATCTAAATGATTGGAAAAAGGATAGCAGTAAATTAAATGGTGCTTTTGTCTGAAAAAACTAGAGTGCCATTTAATTTTTTTATGCACACTTTGATTCGCTCAAGGTGTTTTTTTGTGCCTGATTTGTTAACTTGTTTTTATTCCATATGTAGGATAAAATGGAGAAGTGTGATTTTATAGAAAAGGAAGGAAATCATGGAAGGCATTTTACCTTTATGGAAAGAACGTGGCTTAACGAGTCATGACTGTGTATTTAAGTTACGCAAAATTTTACATATGAAAAAGATTGGTCATAGTGGGACTTTGGATCCTGATGTTGATGGCATTTTACCAATCTGTATCGGACGGGCGACTAAGGTTGTTGAATTTTTAACGGATTCTGGAAAAGTATATGAAGGCGAAATTACTCTAGGCTATTCGACGACGACAGAGGATGCGAGTGGTGAAATCGTTGTACAAACACCTATCAAAGAACCGTTAGCAAACGAATTGATTGATAGCACAATGCAGACTTTTATTGGTGAGATTACGCAAATTCCACCCATGTATTCAGCAGTTAAAGTGAATGGTAAACGATTATATGAATATGCACGTAATGGCGAAACTGTTGAAAGACCCGTTAGAAAAGCTCAAATTTATCGTTTTGAAAGAATCACGGAGCCGGTCTTTGATGCGCAAAAACACACGCTATCTTGGCGCTTTCGGGTAGCTTGTGGCAAAGGTACTTATGTTCGTACGCTAGCTGTTGATTTAGGTGAAAAATTAGGTTTTGCGGCTCATATGTCCGATTTAACACGGATAAAAAGTGGTGGTTTTACCAAAGAGCAAGCCGTAACTTTAGACCAAGTAGCTCAAGCGATGGCAAACAATGAGGTAGAAAAGCTGCTTTTACCCATTGAGTATGGAGTTCGTGATTTTCCACGCATTGATATTTCTGAAGAGTTGACAAAAAAAGTGATGAATGGGATGCGGATTCCGTATTGGCAATTTGGTTTTAAGACATGTCCAGATCGCCCAATCGCTTTATATTACAACGAGTGCGTATTAAGTATCTATGAAGTCAGTCCAAGTGATAAGAATATGCTTAAGCCGCAAAAAATGTTAAGAACGCAATTAGAAATGAAGGAATAATAGTTATGAATATCATTGAATTAAGACATCCATTTGAAAAAGAACGCGTAATCAAGGAAGAAGTTGTTTTGGTGCTCGGTTTTTTTGACGGGGTACATCGCGGGCATCAAGCAGTGATTGAACAAGGAAAAAAACTAGCAAAAGAAAAAAATCTAAAACTGGCGCTGATGACTTTTAATCAACATCCATCCATCGTTTTTCAAAAAATGTCTAAAGAAACGATGACTTATTTAACGAGCATGCATCAAAAAGCGCAATTATTTGAGAAAGCTGGCGTGGATTTATTATATGTTGTTGATTTCACTTCTGCCTTTGCAAAATTAACGCCCGAAGAATTTATCGAACAATATATCATTGGGTTACATGCTAAAGTAGTTGTGGCTGGATTTGACTATACATTTGGCTATCAAGGAAAAGCGACGATGACAGATTTAGCGCAATTAGCGAACCAACGCTTTGAAGTAATCGAAGTGCCTGAATTAAGCGAACATGGACAAAAGGTGAGTTCGACTGCCATTCGCCAAGCTTTGGCAAAAGGCGATATGCAAGCAGTTAATGAATTATTAGGCTATCCTTATACGATAGAAGGAACAGTGATGCATGGCGATGCGCGTGGCCGAACACTGGGATTTCCTACAGCGAATATTCGTTTTGCCCCAACGACGCGCTTACCAATCGAAGGCGTGTATGTTTGTGAATTTAAAGTGGGGAATACCTGGCATCAAGCAATGGGATCAATTGGTCATAATGATACGTTTGGAGAAGGTCGTAAATTAACTGTAGAGGTCTATATTTTAGATTTTCATCAAGAGATATATGGTGAATTTGTGGAAGTACGTTGGTTACATCTACTCCGCGAACAAATTAAATTTGATGGAGCTGAAGGTTTGATTCAACAACTCCATCAAGATGAGGTAGATACAAGAGATTATTTTGCAGCCTTTGCAGAGTAATCATGATTTTTGAACATTGATTAGCTGAAATTCTTCGCTATCAGGTACTTTTATGATGAGAAATCCGTCTGGCAAAGTCGCAGGGGAAACGTCTTTGATATTTTTTCCGCTTGCAATTTGTGCCATACGGATTAATTCTTTTTCATCTTTACTACTAGCGACTAGATTTCCGAGATTAAAAAGGACATTTTCTTCCATAACAATCACTTCCTTGTGTATATTATATCAAAAATGAGAAAGAAAGGGGGATGGAAATGTTAGAGGCGATTTCAAGTTATATTCATATACCTTTTTGTGAGCATATCTGTTATTATTGCGATTTTAATAAAGTCTTTTATGAAGGACAACCCGTAGATGAGTACCTAGAAAAACTGGATTTGGAAATGAAATTATGGCTAGAAAAATATCCGCAACAACAAACACCAACCATCTACATTGGGGGAGGGACGCCAACTTCTTTAAATGATGCTCAGTTACGTTCTTTATTAACAAGTGTAACCAAATATTTTGATGTGACGACAACCAAAGAATTTACTGTTGAAGCGAACCCAGGAGATTTAACAGAAAATAAACTTCATATTATGCAAGAATTTGGGGTCAATCGGTTATCAATGGGTGTGCAGACTTTTAATGACCGCTTGCTAAAGAAAATTGGTCGGAAGCATACGGTTAAAGATGTGGATGATACACTGAACTTTTTAGCGAAGAATCATTTTGATAATGTGAGTATTGATTTGATTTATGCTTTACCAGGTCAGACACAGCAAGATTTTGATGAGACCTTAAAGCAGGCACTTAGTTATGACTTGCCACATTACTCGATGTATTCTTTGATTTTGGAAAATAAGACGATGTTTATGAATTGGGTGCGCAAAGGTCGATTAGAATTACCTAGCCAGGAAGAAGAGGCGGGAATGTTTGCCTTGGCGATGGATGTGATGCGTCAAAAAGGTTATGAGCAGTATGAAGTTTCAAACTTTGCTAAACCAGGCTTTCAGTCACAGCATAATCTCGTTTATTGGAATAATGAGTATTATTTTGGCTTCGGTGCTGGGGCTAGTGGATATGTCGACAAAGTAAGATATAAAAATCATGGCCCGATTCAACATTATTTAAATCCTTTACGAAACCAACAATTGCCCATTCTCTCTGAAGAAACCTTAGATCAAAAAGCACGTATGGAAGAGGAGATGTTTTTAGGGCTCCGTAAAGCACAAGGCGTCTCCATTGCGCACTTTAATGAGAAATTTGGTGTTGATTTTCATCAAATATACGGTTCTGTTGTTGAAAATTATGTATCTAAAGGATTACTTAATCAAACGGATAACGGCTATATTCAACTAACCAAAAAAGGACTTTTTCTAGGGAATGAAGTATTTGAGGGATTCTTACTTTAGCTTGTGATTTCATTGTATATTGAAGTATTCAGATGAATAGATTGTACTTATAATGAATACAATATGGACTCACTAGGTGTAAGATCATTTATTTTGTGATATTACACCTTAGTGAGTCTTTTGTGTCAAATATTTATATTGCAAGAAGATAGCTGTATTGTTAGTGTGAGTGATCTAAAAGATATGAGTTATATTTCATGTTTTTCAAGTTTGTACATAATTGTGGCAATCCATACAGAAATAAATGATGGTAAGAATGCGAGCATGAGATAGGCCGGACTACTGACTCCCCCTTCGATTAACTTTTCAATGTCTGTACCTTTAATAAAATTATCAACAGCCACCTGGTACAAAGTGATATAAATGAGTCCCCATTGAATATAGTATTCAATTAAGGTGAAAATGGTCATCGAAATATGCCATTTATTTGCAAGTTTGCTGACTGGAAAATATAAAATGACTCCTGAAACCAAAATGAGCATAAACATTGTCATAAAGGGGGACTTTCCAAGTGGTGTTACGATATATTGGCTGATTAACAAAAGTCCAAATACTAGGATTAAAAATACAGTTGTTGAAAAGAATAGCATTGCGGAAAAAACAGCTAAAGTTTTAAAGAAAATAAAACGTTCAAGTCGTTTGGAATTAATCACTCTTCCTAAAAATAGTAGTAAAACTAAAAGTATAATCTCGTTCATTTCTAACCCCTCCATTTTTCATCATAACAGAATGATGATATTTTATCAAATTTATTAGCATCATGAATAAATAACGTAATACGATAATTTACAATCGAAAAAATAAACTGGAAATCGCAAGTCGTTTTCGCTATAATAAAATGCATAAAAAGGGGGAATACAGATGATTCAACGTGTTTTAAAACAAGCAAAAGAGACGTTAAAAGATTTAAATAAGAATAAATGGCACTATTTGTATACAGGGATTTTAATCCAGTTAATATTTGGTGTTGCGGGAAGCTTTGTACTTCGAAGAATCTTTGGCTTTGTATTGTTGATGACGGGACAGGATAATTTGAATAACACAAATATTATTCAGATACTCTTGAATCCAATGGGGTTTATTAGTTTAATTGTTTATTTAATATTGCTGGTAGTATTATTATTTCTTGAATACCAAGTTTTTTGCTTAATGATTCTAGGGGCAAGCAACCAGAAAAAAATAGCATGGAAAGAATTATTTCATCCAACGCATTTAAAGTTGAATAAGCAAAATATATTCAACGGATTGTATTTTTTAGTATATGTTATTTTAGGAATCCCCATTGCCAATTTAGGTTTATCTACTACTTTGACAAACGAACTATACATTCCGGATTTTATTACAGGTGAATGGAGTAAGTCACCAACTAGTGCAGTTTTGCTATTTGTTGGGGGCTTGACATTGATTTATTTAGCCTTTCGTTTTTTATTTGTGGTTCCATTATTTACACTGACTGATTTGAATTTCCCACAAATTTATAAGCGAAGTTGGCAAATGACAAAAGGTAAATTAATTGAATTTTTCTTAAGTTTTACCTTGATTGAATTTGTATTATTGCTCATATTATTGCCTGTATTTTTATTATCTATAGTTTTAGCCTTAATTTTAGATAATAACGGCAGTAATCTATTCTTAGAAAGTTTATTATTGACTTTGATTAATGGATGTATCTTTGCTACCAATTTATTTGTAAAAATCGGTATTTTTCATTTACTGATTCAAAATATGCAATCGTTTAGCAATAATTTACCTTTACAGAATGTCCAAAAGAAACGCAAATTTGCAAGTTTGGTCTTATTATTTATGGTTTTTGCAAGTTTTTATTTAGGTGAAACCTATCAATTGGCAACACTAGAATATAATCCAAAAATTGAAATTGTCGGTCATCGTGGCTATGTAGCTAAGGCGGTTGAAAATTCAGTAGAAGGATTGAGAGCCGCTAAAAATATGAAGGCAAATTATGTTGAATTGGATTTACTTTATACAAAAGACCATCAGTTTGTAGTCATGCACGATAATGATTTAAAACGTTTGGCTGGTGTAGATAAAAAAGTGTCTGATTTACCTGCTAATAAAGTAATCGGCTTAAAAATCAAACAAGATGGACATACAAGTAAGATTGTAAGCATGAAAGATTATTTGAAAATCGCGAAGCAGTTACAGATGCATTTGATTTTAGAATTAAAACCTACTGGAAACGAGGACAGTAGCTATGTCATTCGATTTGTAAATGAGCTTAAGAAAAGTGGAATGGAAAATCAAGTCAAAATTATGTCACTGGATCTTCCTACGATTCTTGCTGTCGAAAAATTAGATCCTGACCTAGATACAGGGTATGTTATTCCAATTCAGTTTGGAAAACTGCCGAATGAACCAGTAGATTTTTATGCTATCGAGGATTTCTCCTATCGTCTCCAGTTAGCAGAAGAGGTTCATCAAATGAATAAAAAATTATTCGTATGGACAATCAATTCGCCTGATAAGATCCGCTATTATTTACAAACCCCAATTGATGGGTTAATCACGGATGAATTAAAGACAACCAATCAAACCAAAAATGAATTAAGACACGATAAAAGCTATATTGATCGTTTATTGGACTTAATACAGCCATTACAATGATTATGAAAATAGCGATGAATGGATTTATTGAGCCTCTTTTCGGAAGGTTTCTAATTGATTAAATGAAACATAGAAAATGAATAGATAAAACCTAAATCAGCTAGTCAGTTTGTATAGACTTTGAAAATTACTTTAGCGTATAAACAAAAATGCCATCCAAGGAAAGTTTGTCCCAGGATGGCTCTTTTTAATGGTGCACGAAAATTACCTTCCCAGGTGACGATTTTTTCTTGATTGATTTTTAGTAAGAGTTCAAATTTTTCTTCAAATAGTTCTTCATAGTCTCTTAAATCATAGCCTAGTAATTCGAAAAGTCCTACACGTGATGCGCGTCCACCAATAATCTCTGCACGGCCGTTAGAAAGTAAATCTAATGTCGCAAAGTTTTCATAAATACGGACAGGATCAGAAGTAGAGACGATGGTATCAGCTGAACCAATTTTAATTTTTTCAGTGGCTTGACTGACCGCACCTAACATAACGGTGTGGGCTTGTCCGACAAAATATTTTTGATGGCTCTCACCGATACTGAAAAAATCAAGGCCTGCTTGTTCGGCTAAGAGCGCTTCTTGGATAATTTGGTCGACACGTTCTTTAGCTGAAACCCTGTCTCCGGTTAGGGCATCTGGCATATGGTCACCTAAGGAATAAAGGCCAAATTCTAAACCATTTTTAGGGTCAATTCGATAATCTTGCATACTCATAAACTTTTCCTCTTTTCTTTTGTGTTTTCGTTTTACGTGTAAAGTGTACGGCGTGTTGTAAAATTTGTGAAGTAGGCACTTTAAAGGCACTAGGTATCTTTTAGGAAACTTTTTTTCTACCAAGACATTTTCTTCATGAAATTATTTAAGAATTTATTAAGAGATACCTTAGAACAAGAAACAGCATTTTTGACAATCCTTCTTTCCTTCAGTACGATAAAAATAGTTTTGATAACAAATAGGAATAGGGGAAAACAGATGGAGAAAAAAGTTTTAGTTGTAACTGGTGCTTCTAAAGGTATTGGTTTACAAATCGTTTTAGCTGGATTAAAGGCGGGTTACCAAGTTGTCGGAACAAGTCGTAATAAAGAACATATAATCCAAGAAGTTCAAACGCAATTACCTGAGTTTCAGTCCAATTTTTATGCGGTGAATATGACATTTGATGAAGAGGGGATTCGTCAAGGCATAGCAGAAATCGTTGAAAAATTTGGAAGAATCGATTATCTCGTGAACAATGCGGGATATGCCTTACTTGGTGCAGTAGAAGAATTTTCATTATCTGAAGTGCGCACGAATTTTGATGTGAATTTCTTTGGTCTTTTCCAAGTGATTCAGGAAGTCCTACCAATTATGCGTAAACAACAATTTGGCCGAATAATCAATATGGCTTCGATTTCTGGAAGTGTAACCGGTCCTACGCAAGGGGTTTATTCTGCGACCAAATCGGCTGTGATTATGCTGAGCGAGGCATTAAATGAAGAAGTGCGACCATTTAATATTCAAGTCACTGCGATTTGTCCAGGTGGCGTAAGGACTGACTTTTTAGACCAAACCTCGATGAAGCGTCCGGCCAAACAAATTGAAGATTATGATGTGGTTCGCCAAACAATGTCTGGTTTTGACCGCTTAAATCATAATCAAAGTGGCGATCCTGTTAAAGTAGCCCAAGCGATTATAGCAGTGACTCAAATGGAACAAGCACCGGGCCGTTTATACTTAGGCGTGGGAGCACTTGCCGCATTAAAACATCAAATCAATCATGTGGTCGAAGAAGTCAATCAAAATGTTGCTTTGAGCCAAAGTACAGAACATGAATAATCAGATGCACGAGTCAAAATCAGGCTCGTGTTTTTGTTGTATCGCGATTGAAATAATGATATGCTCAAATTATAAATAAAAACTGCGAGGAATAAGATGGATAAAGACCAATATCAGAACATTTTTAAGAAAGCTAGAGTATTAATAAATCAAAATAGTCTCATTAATTTACGTGATTATCGTAAAAGTGGTTTCTATTATGGAGAATTTTATCATGATTTTGTTATCCTCAAGACAAAGGTTAGTATGGGGTCTGTTCGTAAAGATAGTTGTCAATGCCAGACGTTTGGAAAATACGGTGCTTGTGAGCATACTATGGCTTTAAGGGCAGAAGTAGACTTGCCGATTTCGTGGGAGGATGCTTATGTAGAGCTACACGATGAGGAAAATGAAAAGAAAATCGAAGCTGCCAAAGTCGATGCTTTATCACAATTCATGGATAGTCTGCAAAATCATTTTTTAGTTTCCGTAAGTCCAGAACAATTACAGCCACTTAAACTTTATTATCAGCTCGATTATGCTCAAAAATCAGGGCAAACTGCCTTTTATTTAAGACTGTATGTCAATAATGGAAAGCGTAATTACTTGATAAAAAATATTCACGAATTTTTAAATAAGTGCTATTATGCAGATCACTACAAGTTGACGCCTAAAGTATCGATAGCAGTTGCCCCAGAGTGTTTTTCAAAAGAGGACTTTGCGTTGATTCAATGGTTGATGGCTGCTCATTTAGGACATTTAAACTATGTAGATTATCGCGAACAAAGTCAAGAGAAAGAAGTTGTGTTAGATAGTACGACAATGGACGAGCTGTTAGAAAAATTCCCGAATCATTTACTAAAAATCACTGTAGATAATCGAGAATTTACACAATTTCATTCCATGCCAGCTGATTTGGATTCATTTATTACTTGTCATATCCAAAAGGTCGATGAAAATCAAGTATCATTATTTTTCGAAGATGCTATTGAAATGACTGACTTTACGTATTTGTGCGCGGTGATTGAGGGACAACTATATCGTTTGGATTATCAGTCTATTTTGTTATATGACGCTTATTCTGACTTTCAACAAAAATTATATCGTTATGTGACGTGGCAGTTTGATAGGTTGATTTACGGTTTTGATTCAATCTTTCGTTTCTCCTTACAAGAGTCAAATGCTTTCTTATCTAAATATTTACCAGTAATTCAAAAATTTGCGGTTGTGGATATTGATCCGTCTTTGTCAGAAAATATGATTGTTGCGCCATTAGTTCCGAAGTTTTATTTTTCTGAGGCAAGATTTGGCGTCCAGTTAGATTTGGCATTGCAGTATGGTGATATCGTCTTAGCAAAAAAATCAGCTTATTGCCAAAATGCTGATCAAGCTAACCAGTTAATTCGTGATATAGATCAGGAAAACCGCATTGAACAGTTTATTTTGGCCAATCAGTTTGTCGAAAAAGAGGCTAGTTATCAATTATTGATTTCTCGTGATGAAGACTTCTATCATTTCTTAAAATATACACTGACGCAATTTGCCCAATTCGGTGAAGTGATTTTAGATGAAAAATTTCAAGAAATGTTTGTCAATCAGGAGCAGTATAAGCCAAAATTGTCGATTATTAAAAATGGTGGTTTTTTAGATGTATCCTTTGAAGTCGACGGTATTGAATTAGAAGATGTCGAGCGCGCTTTAGTTGCTTTGAGTAAGAATGCAGAGTTTGTGCGTTTAAATGATGGACGCTTGCTTGATTTGTCTCAAGAGGAGTTCCAAAAAGCTAGTGAATCAGTGTCTTTGATTCGACAAGTCAGTGAACAAAAAGCCAACCAATTCCAAATGCCTTTATATCGTGGTGGACAATTAGCGCAAATAGATAGTGAGCAAATCGAGGTCAACCAAGACTTTACGACTTTTGTTCAACATTTAACCCATCCGCAAGACTATCCGGTTTCTTTACCTAATGGCTTAAATGCTAGTTTACGTCCTTACCAATTGACTGGATTTCGTTGCTTGAAGATGCTAAGTGATTATCAGCTTGGTGGGATTTTGGCAGATGAAATGGGTCTAGGGAAAACCTTACAAACCATTACCTATCTTTTATCTGAAAAGCAAAATGATCCATCAATGAAGGCTTTGATTATCGTGCCAGCAAGTCTCGTTTATAACTGGTATCAAGAGTGTAAGCAGTTTGCACCTGAATTAAAAGTGCAAGTGGTGAATGGTGGAAAGGATAAACGGGTCGAACAACTTGAGACTGAAGCAGATGTGTATGTGACAAGCTATCAAAGTTTCCGCCAAGATGAAAAATTGCATGCCAAAATAGCCTATCAAGTGTTGATTTTAGATGAAGCGCAGATGGTGAAAAATAGTCAAACGAAAACGGCCCAAGCCTTGCGTAAATTAACGATTCCAAAACGGTTTGCCCTTAGTGGTACGCCAGTGGAAAATAAACTTGAAGAATTATGGTCAATTTTTCAAGTGATTATTCCGGGATTTTTCCCAAGTAAGGCGAAGTTTAAGAAATTCCCAACCGAATTAATTGCTCAGATGATTCAGCCATTTGTGTTAAGACGTACAAAAGAAGAAGTCTTGCTTGATTTGCCAGAACGAATTGAGACAAATTATTTCAATGAATTAAGCAAAGAGCAAAAAGAAATCTATCTAGCACAGTTAGAACAAATTCAAAAAACGTTAGCCCAAATGAATAGTGACGAGTTTAAAAAGAATCGCATTAGCATTTTAGCTGGTCTAACTCGCTTAAGACAGATTTGTTGTTCGCCGCAGCTTTATTTAGATGATTTTCATGGGGAGTCTGGAAAATTAGAACAGTTAAAGGAATTACTGACTCAGGCTTTGGAAAACAATCGCCGCATCTTAATTTTCTCGCAGTTTGCTAGTATGTTGAACTTAATCGAAGCAGAGTTAGCGCAGTTAGATATTCCATGCTTCAAATTAGATGGCAGCACACCGAGCAAGCAGCGTATGGAAATGGTAGAAGCCTTTAATCAAGGAGCTAAACCTGTCTTTTTAATTTCGCTTAAAGCTGGTGGTACGGGATTGAACTTAACTGGGGCGAATACGGTGATTCTGTATGATTTATGGTGGAATCCAGCTGTAGAAGACCAAGCAACAAGCCGTGCCCATCGAATGGGACAAAAAGAAGTGGTCGAAGTATGGCGTTTGATTACAGAAGGTACGATTGAAGAAAAAATCTATGAGCTCCAACAAAGCAAGCGTGAACTCTTTGATCAAGTCATGCAAGGGGATGAGTCTTCCCTTTCTCAATTAACCGAAGAAGATATCCGCCAAATTTTCCAAGTAGGGATAGAATAAGAATTTTGAAGAATTTCTGCGTATTTTGTGTACGGATGAAATTCTTCTTTTTTTGACTTTTTCTGCCAATTATCTATTGACTTAAAGTGAAGTTTAAGGTGTAGACTTGGGGTGTAAGTGGAGAAAAAGAAAAATATTTTTTCAAGGCTGTACAATGGTTGAAAATAATAGAAAGAATGGAAAGTGATGAACATGAATCAAAAAATAACTCAAGATGCAGGTAGAAAGCAATTAGGGGATTTTGCGCCAGATTTTGCTCATTTTAACGATGATGTATTATTTGGTGAAAACTGGAATATCCCAGGAATTGATCTTAAAACGCGTTGTTTATTAACAGTAATAACTTTGATGGCTCAAGGAATAACGGATTCTTCATTAGTTTATCATCTAGAAAATGCGAAAAATCATGGGGTCAGTAAAGAAGAAATTGTGGCGGCTGTGACTCATGTTGCTTTTTATGCAGGATGGCCAAAAGCATGGGCGGTTTTTCGTTTGGCTAAAGAAGTTTGGTCTGAACAAGCTACAAGTGAAGAAGCCAAAGTCCAACATCAAGCAAGTATGATTTTTCCAATTGGTGAGCCTAATGATGCTTATGCGCAATATTTTACTGGTCAAAGCTATTTAGCAAGTGTTACAGACCAACAAATTCCAGTACACAATGTCACTTTTGAGCCTGGTTGCCGCAATAACTGGCATATCCATCATGCTAAATCTGGTGGTGGTCAGATGTTGATATGTGTTGGTGGTATCGGCATTTATCAAGAAGAAGGAAAAGAAGCCGTGGTGATGCATCCGGGTGATTGTGTCAATATTCCAGCAGGTGTGAAGCATTGGCATGGTGCTACTAAGGATCAATGGTTTTCTCATCTTGCAATGGCCGTACCAGGGGAAGATACCAGCAATGAATGGTTAGAAAAGGTAAGCGAGGAAGATTATTTAGCCGCACAACCATTAAGTGAATAAATATATCAAGTGGATAGCAGAAAAAATAAGAGCTGTCCACTTTTTTGCTTTGGATTTCACATACAAGTGTCTTTTTTACTTTGGATTGATTGTAGTTCAAAATTTTTAATTGTTTTTTCTGTCTATTTTAAAATAATCGTGCTGCAAACTTATCACGTTCATTTTGTTTCATTATGCTATTTATAAAAGCTGATTTAATAAGGATGAATAACCGATACATAACAAAATGTTATATAATTATCTGTGTTGTCATTAAATATTCACTGTTTTTATTTTTGTTAAAACGTTTCAAGAAAGCCCTTTTCAAAGTTTGTGAAAAGTTGTATAATTATAGCATAACTAATGTATGGAGGGTTTAACATGAAAAAAGTGTTAAGTAGTCTTTTGGTGGCTTCAGCAGCGTTATTATTAGTTGGCTGTGGTTCATCATCAAATAAGACAGAAAGTTCAACTTCAACTAGCAAAACAACTGCTTCTAGTTCAGAAGTTGCATCCGGTGCTTCTCAAAAACAAGAATTCACGGCTCCTAAAGAATTAAAGGATAGCTATGATGTGATTATCGTAGGTGCAGGTGGTGCAGGGATGTCAGCTGCTATTCAAGCCAAAGAAGCTGGCGCCAATCCAGTTATCTTTGAAAAAATGCCAGTAGTTGGTGGAAATACAACAAAATCTTCTGGTGGGATGAATGCTTCTGAAACCAAATTCCAAAAAGAACAAGGTATTCAAGATAGCAATGATACTTTCTTTAACGACACATTAAAAGGTGGCGGCGGAACCAATGATAAAGAATTATTACGCTACTTTGTGGATCATTCAGCCGATGCGATTGATTGGTTAGATAGTATGGGTATCACTTTGAACAATATCAGTTATAGTGGTGGGGCAAGTGTCAAACGTATTCACCGTCCAGCTGATGGTTCGGCCGTGGGTGGCTACTTAGTTAAAGGTCTAACAAAAAATGTTTTAGATCGTAAAATTCCAGTATTCTTAAATGCGGATGTAACAAAAATCAATGAAAAAGATGGTAAAGTTTCTGGTGTCACCGTCCAAATTCAAGGAGAAAAGAATATTTCTTCTAAAGCCGTTGTGGTAACGACTGGTGGATTTGGTGGCAATGAAAAAATGATTGCGAAATATCGTCCAGATTTGAAAGGCTATGTAAGTACTAATGCTAAAGGTAGCACAGGTGACGGTATTAAGATGATTGAAAAACTTGGTGGTCAATTAGTCGCTATGGATCAAATCCAAGTGCATCCAACAGTTGTTCAAAAAGATGGTATGTTAGTTTCTGAAACCGTTCGTGGTGAAGGTGGTGTCTTAGTGAATCAACAAGGGAAACGCTTCTTCAACGAATTAGAAACACGTGATAAAGTCTCAGCAGCTATTTCCGCTTTACCAGAACAATATGCCTACATCGTATTTGATGATGCTTTAGCTAGTCGCGCGAAACAAATTGACTTCTATAAATCTAAAGGTGTCGTAGTTGAAGGTAAGACCATTGAAGAATTAGCGAAGAAGATTAAAGTTCCCGCTGATACGTTGAAACAAACGCTAGATTCGTGGAACCAAGATGTCGCTAATAAGAAAGATCCAGAATTTGGTCGTTCTACAGCTATGGATTATGATTTAACCAAAGCGCCTTACTATGCGATTCAAATTGCCCCTGGTATTCACCATACAATGGGTGGTGTGAAGATTAACACGAACACCGAAGTAATTAATACTAAAGGTGAAGTGATTCCTGGTCTTTATGCTGCGGGTGAAGTCACTGGTGGTTTACATGGTAATAACCGTATTGGTGGGAATGCTGTGGCTGATATCGTCATTTTCGGTCGCCAAGCAGGTAACCAATCAGCAGCTTATGTTCAAAAATAATTGATTAGTTAAAGTTATAGATACAGCTCTTTGATTTCAAGGGGCTGTATTTTTTTAGGAAGATAGTTCAGGGGCTCAATATTGACTAATATCAATAGTCGGTTGTGAAACTTGTTTCTCTGTTACACACGATGTGAAACATTTTAAAGATGAAAAAACACATTTTTCCAGAAATTGTTAAGTGTATTTATTTCAAAAATCCTGTTAAATTAGGAATGTTAAAGAAAGCCACAAAATTTCACTTCTTAACCTGTGGAAAAATAAATAGCGAATTACTTTGCGCTAGGATTAGGGTGGATAGTTGTTTTTTTGTGATTTTTTGGTTATCATGGAAAAGTGAAGAGAGGTGCAGTGATGAATTTACTTTTTTCAATCGATGATACTTATGTGGACCAATGGAAAGTAACCTTATTTTCGATTGTGCATAATTCAAACGTTCAAGCATTCTCAGTTTATGTTTTGCAAAAAGAAGCTTTAGCACGTAATGATGAAATATTTGATTTTTGCAAAAGATTAGGTGTTACTTACTATCCTGTCATTATTGGAAAGGATGAATTCCAAGACGCACCAACTAGTAAACGTTATCCAGAAACGATTTATTATCGGTTGTTAGCGCACGAATATTTACCACAAGATTTGGATAAAGTTTTATATATTGACGCTGATATTTTATGTCTAAACGATATTTCCACGATTTATGAAATGAAACTGGATGATTTTTTATATGCAGCGGCGAGTCATATTGCGGATTCAAATATTCGTGATTTAATTAATAAGGCTAGATTGGGTAATTTTGAGGCGACTTCTTATGTTAATTCTGGCGTGTTGTTAATGAATCTTGAGCAAATACGTCAAACTGTCAAGCGAGAAGACATAATGAATTACATAGCTTCAAATGGGCCGTTATTATTTTTACCTGACCAAGATGTTTTAAATGCGTTATATGGACATCAAATTTTATTGGTGGCAGATGAGATTTATAACTTTGATGCGCGTTATCATGCTTATTATTATGCGAAAACGGCTGGTTTGATTGATGCGGATTGGATTGTGCAAAATACGGTCTTTTTGCATTATTGTGGCAAAGATAAGCCGTGGAAGAAAAATGCGCGTGGTAAATTTTCTTTTATCTATAAGCATTACCAACGATTAACCCATAAAGTATAGGAAGGAAGTTGTTATGAATATTCAATGGTTTCCCGGTCATATGGCAAAAGCAAAACGGGAAGTAAGTGAAAAATTAAAATTTGTCGATATAGTATTTGAATTAGTGGATGCGAGACTCCCCTTATCTTCTAGAAACCCATTATTAAATCAGATTTTACAACAAAAGCCTAGAATCATGTTGTTGAATAAAGCAGATTTAGCCGATCCAAAACAAACTAAGCAATGGATTGAGTATTTTAAAGCGCAAGGGATTTTAGCTTTAGCCATTAATGCCCAAGAAAATCAAGGAGTAAAGCAAATTTTACCTTTAGCTAAAGAAGCACTAGCCGAAAAGATTGCCCGTGATAAGGCACGAGGACTTAAACCAAGAGCAATCCGCGCAATGATTATCGGGATTCCAAATGTGGGCAAATCGACTTTATTGAATCGCTTGGTCGGTAAAAAAATTGCCCAAACCGGGAATAAGCCTGGGGTGACAAAAGGCCAACAATGGTTAAAACTAGGAAATGAGTTGGAGTTACTTGATACACCAGGAATATTATGGCCAAAATTTGATGATCAAGAAATTGGGATGAAGTTAGCTTTGACCGGCGCGATTAAAGACCAATTATTACATTTAGATGATTTGACCATTTATGGGTTGGACTTCTTTGCCCGTTATTATCCTGGGCAAATTAAGGCTAGATATCCATTTGCTGATGAAAGTTTACTTGGTGGCGAATTAATTATGGACTTGACCAGGGGACTAGGGTTTAGAGAAGATTATGAACGGGCTTGTGAGCGGATTATTCACGATATTCGTCAAGGAAAATTAGGGCGCTATACTTTGGACCGCGCTGAAGAGGTGACTAGCCATGAGTGAAACGATTGCCCAAATTAAGGAAAAATTAGCACAAATCCATGATTCACAAGATGAGTATGTTTTACAATTACGAAAAGATGAGCGTGCAGGGGTGCAAAAATTAATCCAACAATTTGAAAATCGCTTAGCCAAAGAACAGGCTCTGATTAAAAAAGCACACGAAATGCGGCAATTTGAAAATGAATTACTGACAAAAGGCTATCAGGCGATTTGTGGGATTGATGAAGTCGGCCGTGGACCATTAGCTGGACCTGTAGTGGCTGCAGCGGTGATATTACCCAATGATGAATTGATTTTAGGGTTGAATGATTCTAAGCAATTATCTGAAAAAAAACGCGAAAGTCTTTATCAGCTGATTCAAGAAAAAGCCGTTGCTATCGGAATAGGTGTAGTTGATGAAAAAACAATCGATGAAATCAATATTTATCAAGCTGCCCGCCTTGCAATGACCAAAGCTGTCGAACAATTAGCGATGCAACCAGATTACTTGTTGATTGATGCGATGGAATTAGATTTAGATATTCAACAAACTTCATTAATTAAAGGTGATGCGCGGAGTCAAAGTATCGCCGCAGCTAGTATTATTGCCAAAGTATACCGTGATCACTTAATGGTCGAGTTTGATAAACAATATCCTGGCTATGGCTTTGGCAAAAATGCCGGCTATGGAACTAAGGAACATCTAGAAGGTTTAGCGAAATATGGTGTCACACCGATTCATCGTAAAACCTTTGCCCCAATAAAAGAGATGATTTAAAAAAGTTTTCCCTCCTTTTTTGCGTATTTAGTAAATGAGGAGGGATTTTTTGTGTTTGAACAATTATCAATTTTAGAACAATTATGTGTTAAACTCAGTTATTTACCATTAAGTATTCAGAAAAAATGGCGAGCTTTTGGCTATTTTGTGGAGCATCCAATGACTGAACTTGCACAACAAGGTCCGATTATTATGCGAGAATTACAAATCAGTCAGCAGCAAGACTTGTTTTTGCACTATTGGCAGGAATTAGATGAGCAAAAACTAGGAGATTTGACGGCTGGGCAGAAATTTATCACGATTTTATCAGAGGAGTACCCTGATGTTTTAAAAGAAACGTATCAACCACCGCTTGTTCTTTTTTATGAAGGTAATATATCTTTATTGCAGCAACGACAAATCGCAATTGTAGGCTCTCGATTAGCCAGTCCGTATGCCTATCAAGTAATGGACCAGCTTTTACCACCATTGATTGACGATGGGTTGGTCATTACGAGTGGTTTGGCTAAAGGGGTAGATAGTTATGCTCATCAATTGGCGATGATTTATCACGGAAAGACGATTGGTGTCGTAGGTTGTGGAATTGATATTTGTTATCCTAAAGAAGTACGGTCGATATATGAGCGGATGAAAACTCAACAGCTAATAGTGAGTGAGTATCCGGCAACTACCCCTGTGCGACGTTTTCATTTTCCGCTTCGTAATCGTATTATCGCTGGACTGGCTGAAGGTGTCTGTGTGATTGAGGCTAAAGACAAGAGCGGTTCTTTAATTACGGCACAGCTTGCTATTGATGAAGGTCGCAGTGTCTTTAGTGTGCCAGGAGAAGTTATAAGCCGTCGTAATACCGGAACTTTAAAGCTTATTCAAGATGGAGCAAAATGCGTGATTTCAGCATCGGATATTCTTGATGAATTACCAAATTTTCGCGTAAAATAATCGTTTGTATATTTTTGCTTTGCTATTTTTCTTGACAAACCTAATTCTTATCGCTATGATTGTAGTCGATTTACGAAAAAATAATTTTGTTCATGTCTTTAAGCTTTTTGGGCAAAAATTGAAAATGATATGATTTGAATTCATTCATTATAATAGAAGAAAAATTTTATAAAGGAGCTCTGATTTGATGGCATATAAGTATTTAGTCATAGTGGAGTCACCAGCAAAAGCAAAAACAATTGAGAAGTATTTAGGAAAGAACTACAAAGTCGTTGCCAGTGTGGGGCATGTACGTGATTTACCTAAAAGTAAGATGGGAATTGATGTAGAAAACAACTATGAACCACACTATATTTCAATCCGCGGTAAAGGCGATGTCATTAAGAGTTTACGTCAAGCTGCAAAAAAAGCGGAAAAAGTTTATCTTGCAAGTGACCCGGATAGAGAAGGAGAAGCAATCGCCTGGCATTTAGCGCATATTTTAGGTTTATCATTAGAAGATAAAAATCGTGTTGTCTTTAATGAGATTACCAAAGATGCAGTTAAAGCGGCTTTTAAAGAACCACGTACCATTAATTTAGATTTAGTGGATGCGCAACAAGCTCGTCGTGTGTTAGACCGACTTGTAGGGTATTCTATTAGTCCGATTCTATGGAAAAAAGTGAAAAAAGGTTTGAGTGCAGGTCGGGTACAGTCAATTGCCTTGAAGATGATTATTGATCGCGAAAAAGAAATTCGTGAGTTCAAGCCAGAAGAATATTGGACGATTGATGGGAACTTTAAAAAAGGACGTCAAAAGTTTAAAGCCAATTTCTGGGGCTTAGATGGAAAGAAATATCAGCTAAAGACGAAAGAAGATGTTCAAGCGGTTTTACAACGTGTCGATTCTAAAGATTATCAAGTAACCAAAGTTGAAAAGAAAGAACGTAAACGCAATCCAGCAGCGCCATTTACAACGAGTAGTTTACAACAAGAAGCTGCGCGGAAATTAAACTTTAGAACACGTAAAACAATGATGGTTGCGCAACAATTATATGAAGGAATTGCCCTAGGTCGTCAAGGTACGGTCGGTCTAATTACCTATATGCGTACAGACTCTAAACGAATTGCCGATACAGCCAAACAAGAGGCTTCACAATTTATTGAAGAAACTTATGGTAGTGAATTTGCGGCTCACAGTAGCAAAAAAGTTGTCAATGCACAAGGTGCCCAAGATGCCCATGAAGCGATTCGTCCAACGAGTGTGTTGCGTACACCAGAAAGTTTAGCAAAATACTTAGATAAAGATCAAATGAAGCTATATTCTTTGATTTGGTCCAGATTTGTGGCTAGTCAGATGACACCTGCTGTCCTTGATACAATGAAAGTGACTTTAGTTCAAAACGGGATTACTTTTATTGCCAACGGATCGAAAGTGAAATTCAAAGGTTTCATGCAAGTCTATGTTGAAGGTCGCGATGATGGCAAGGAAGAAAAAGAAAATGTCTTACCAGAACTTATCGAAGGGGAAACCGTCCAGTCTGTGGATGTAGAGCCGAAACAACACTTTACCCAACCACCTGCACGGTATAGTGAAGCTACTTTGATTCGTACGCTTGAAGAAAATGGTGTCGGTCGCCCTTCTACTTATGCGCCAACACTTGATACGATTCAACGTCGCTATTATGTCAAATTGGCACAAAAACGATTTGAACCGACAGAATTAGGAGAAATTGTAAATACATTAACGGTTGATTTCTTCCCTAAAATTGTTGATATTCACTTTACTGCCGAGATGGAAAATAGTTTGGACCGTGTAGAAGAAGGGAAAGAAAACTGGGTGAAAGTCATCGATGGCTTCTATCAACCATTTGCGAAAGAATTAGCCGTGGCTGAAGAACAAATTGAAAAAGTTCAAATTAAAGATGAACCGGCTGGCTTTGATTGTGATGTTTGTGGTCATCCGATGGTCGTTAAACTAGGAAAATATGGCAAATTCTATGCATGTAGTAATTTTCCAGAATGTCGTAATACCAAGCCTATCGTAAAAGAAATCGGTGTTGAATGTCCACACTGTCATAAAGGTCAAATTATTGAAAGAAAATCTAAGAAAAATCGGGTATTTTATGGCTGCAGTAATTATCCTGAATGTGAGTTTGTTTCTTGGGATAAACCAATTGGCAGAAATTGTCCGAAATGTGATCACTTCTTAGTTGAAAAGAAAGTTAAAGGTGGCAAGCAAGTTGTTTGTCCGAATGGTGATTACGAAGAAAATGTCATTAAATAGATAGGAGAGAATTGATGGTTTATGTGAATGTTATTGGCGCTGGGCTAGCAGGAAGTGAAGCAGCTTGGCAAATTGCAAATGCAGGTGTGGCAGTGCATCTATATGAAATGCGTCCAACAAAGAAAACACCTGCCCATCATACAAATCAATTTGCTGAATTGGTTTGTTCAAATTCTTTACGAGGTAATAGCTTACAAAATGCTGTCGGTGTTTTAAAAGAAGAAATGCGCCGAATGAATTCAGTGATTATTCATAGTGCAGATGAAACCAGTGTCCCAGCTGGTGGTGCCTTAGCGGTAGATCGTGATACTTTTTCAGCAACGGTAACTGAAAAATTACGTAATCATCCACTTATCACTGTATATGAAGAAGAATTAACAGCATTTCCAGAAGGGATTACCGTAGTTGCGACTGGGCCTTTAACTTCTGAAGGTTTAGCGAAAACAATTAAGGAATTTAATGGTTCGGATGGTTTTTATTTCTATGATGCCGCTGCGCCAATTATTGAAAAATCTTCAATCAATTTTGATAAAGTATATCTAAAATCACGTTATGATAAAGGTGAGGCAGCTTATTTGAACTGTCCGATGACGAAAGAAGAGTTCGAGGCTTTTCATAAAGAATTGGTTAATGCGGAAGTGGCACCATTAAAAGAGTTCGAAAAAGAAAAATACTTCGAAGGTTGTATGCCAATTGAAGTGATGGCAGCTCGTGGTGAGAAAACGATGTTGTTTGGGCCAATGAAACCAGTTGGGCTTGAAGATCCAAAAACTGGTAAACGTCCTTATGCGGTGATTCAATTACGTCAGGATAATGCGGCAGCTTCACTTTATAATATCGTTGGGTTCCAAACTCATTTGAAATGGGGCGAACAAAAACGTGTCTTCCAAATGATTCCTGGCTTGGAAAATGCTGAATTTGTCCGATATGGTGTCATGCATCGTAATAGCTTCATGAATTCCCCAGAGTTATTAGAACCGACTTATCAATCACGCAAAGATAGCCGTATTTTCTTTGCTGGTCAGATGACAGGGGTTGAAGGTTATGTGGAAAGTGCAGCAAGTGGCTTAATTGCCGGCATTAATGCAGCACGTCTAGCAAAAGGTGAGGAGCTTGTTGTTTTCCCTCGTGAAACTGCGATGGGATCGATGGCTTATTATATTACGCATGCTGAAGGCAAACATTTCCAACCAATGAATGCCAACTTTGGCCTATTCCCAGAGCTTCCTGAACGTATTCGCGATAAGAAAGTACGTTATGAAACACTAGCAAATCGTGCGTTAGAAAGTCTAGAACAAGTCAAAAATGAATTAGCATAAAAGAATTAGGATTACTATCTTCCAGGTGGTAATCCTTTTTTAATGAAAAATCACAGTGTGAAATAGTCGAGAGCAAGAAACTTTTTTACCTATTTTTGACACTTGGAAGAATTGATGAAAAAATTTTGAATATATTAAAAGTTTGCTAAATTTGCAACTATTTAGACTATTAAACGCTTGCGAAATATGCTAATCCTGAGTTTTACACTTTAAAAAGTATAAAACTCTCCTAATGCTTGAAAAAT
>SAMEA3387512__coassemble_1130_pt1 | contig 24679 bp, 19 predicted proteins | sample SAMEA3387512__metabat2_high_PE_013 | metagenome-assembled genome bin SAMEA3387512 (sample SAMEA3387512) | Felis catus | biome: Faeces | place: United Kingdom | collected 2012 | reverse complement strand
CTCTGATATTGATTTATTCACTTTTTTTACATCTAACTAAATTCTAGACACTTACTAGAAAATACTCATAAGTAGAAACTAATTGACTTTTTGAGTAGGTTGTTATACGCTTTTTTTGTATGAAAGTATGATATTTTCTTGCATGAAGATACATTTTAGGAGTGAAGATTATGCCTTTAGCAAAAATTTTTTATGCTAGTTTGACAGGAAATACAGAAGAAATTGCCGATATTGTTGCAGAAAGTTTAGAAGATTTAGATTTCGATGTTGAAATTGAAGAATGCTCAAATGTTTCAGCAAGTGATTTTGAAGATGCTGACCTATGCGTTGTGGCCACTTATACTTATGGCGATGGCGATCTACCAGATGAAATTGTCGATCTTTATGATGATTTACTAGAAATGGACTTATCTGGTAAAGTCTTTGGTGTTTGTGGTTCCGGTGATACATTCTATGATTATTTCTGTAAATCGGTGGACGACTTCGAACAAGCCTTCTTAAAAACTGGTGCAATTAAAGGGGCTGACAGCGTGAAAGTTGAATTAAACGCTGAAGACGAAGATATTGATAACTTAGAAGAATTTGCAAAACAGTTAGCTAAATCAGTTGAAGAAAATGCCTAGATAAATAAGCATTCAACCCTACAAATAAGGTTGAATGCTTATTTTTTATACTTCACTTGGATGATGTGGGGCGATAAAATTTAAATCGTAAGTAGTTTGCCTCTCCTGCACCGCCTTTAAGACTTCATTTAGAATACCAGTAATTTGCTCACTACTAGGCGCAATAACCCCTGAATACATTAATGAAGATACACCACTTGCCATCACTAATAAATTCACAAAAAGATTTTCAATTTCTTTTTCTGGTAATTTTTCATAATCAGTATCTTTAATAACCGAATTTTTGAAATAATCAAACGAAAATCCTTGTAAAACAGGTTCACCACCATGTCCAACAATAAATAATGCACGATATAGATGATTTTCTTTTGTTGCAAAATCAATATAATTCAAACAAAAATCAATCAATGGATTTCCCGTCTGTACTTTTGGTAGTACATCTTCTCCTAAATGATCAAAAATCTTTTGAATTAATGCTGAGCGTAAATCATCCATGTTTTTAAATTCTAAGTAAATTGGTTGCGTTGAGCATTTCATCTTCGCCGCAATATTGCGTGCAGTAAATTTTGACAATCCTTCTTTTGCGACAAGTTCATAAGTTGCTTTTAAAATTTGATCTTTGGTTATTGTTTTTTTACGAGCCATTTCCTATCCCTCCTATTTCTATGAATCGCTTCCAAAACATCCTATATTTATTTTAGACTGTTTTTTAACTTTGTACAATATCTAATTTCACAATATCATTAAATATTTTATCCTTTTATATAATCATACTTATTTTACATTTTGTTTAACATCAGCCTAATATAATTAAGTAAAACATTTTAAAGTTCTAACAAAAACAGCTATATAACTAATATAATTTACTTTTGTTTCTTAGCTACTTCTTATTCGCTTCTAAACTTTCTTCTATTCTTTATTAAAAATCTATGCTATCATAAAAAACGAACAATATCTATATGAGGTGAAAGAAATGACTTTACCAAATTTTGAAGAATTATTAGAAAAATATGCCCAATTAATTGTTGAAATTGGTGTAAATGTACAAAAAGGCCATACAGTTGTCTTGAGAGCTGCAGTTGATCAAGCACCATTAGCACGATTAATTGTAAAAAAAGCGTATGAATTAGGAGCTGCTGAAGTTCTAATGCAATGGTCAGATGATGTAATCAGCAAAGAATTTATGTTACATGCTGCAGATGACCGCATTTCAACAGTCCCACAATATAAAATTGAAGAAGCTAATGACTGGTTAGAAAAAGGAGCTAGCCGCATCAGTCTCGTTTCCAACGATCCAGGTGCTTTAGCCGGAGTGGATGGCAAACGTTTAGCGGCCTTTAGTAAAGCAAATAATGCTGCTTTTGCGCCATTAATGCAAGCCTTACAAGCGAATAAATACAGCTGGACAGTGGTCGCTGCCGCTAGTCCTGCTTGGGCCAAAACTGTTTTTCCTGAATTAAGTGAAGAAGAAGCAGTCGATGCACTATGGGATCAAATTTTTAAAACAACACGTATTTATGCAGATGACCCAGTACAAGCTTGGAAAGAACATGACGCTAATTTATTAGAAAAGGCCAAATGGTTAAATGAAGAACAATTTGTTGCACTTCACTATACCGCTCCAGGCACAGACTTAACAATCGGTTTACCTAAAGGACATCATTGGGAAGCCGCAAGTAGTCATAACAGTCGTGGCGAATTCTTTATGGCAAACATGCCTACAGAAGAAGTATTCACCGCCCCTGATAGCCGTAATGTCAATGGTACCGTTGCTTCAACAAAACCATTAAGTTATTCCGGAAATATTATTGAAGGCATGCACTTTACATTCAAAGATGGTAAAGTTGTTGATTTCAAAGCTGATAAAGGTCAAGATGTACTTGCTGAATTACTTGCAACTGATGAAGGAGCAAAACATTTAGGTGAAGTGGCTTTAGTTCCTGATCCATCACCTATTTCCCAATCAGGTATTATCTTCTTCAATACTTTATTTGACGAAAATGCTTCAAACCACCTGGCATTTGGTTCTGCTTATGCCTTTAGCTTAGAAGGTGGTACCGATATGACCGAAGAAGAATTAGCTGCAGCAGGCTTAAACCGCAGCACTACCCACGTAGACTTCATGGTCGGTTCAGATAAAATGAATATCGACGGCATCAAAGCAGACGGCATTCACGTACCAGTCTTCAGAAACGGAGATTGGGCATAAGGTTGTGAGATAAGGTCGGTCAGCTCCAAGCAGCTAAGGTTTCCGGAATGTCAGGAAAATCCTCTGTGTTTTAAGATTTTCCTAGACAGGCCGGCTTAGATGCACAGGAGCTACCCGGCGAACACAGATTGCATAAGGATGTGAAGCGACTCGGTCAACCACGAGCGGATAAGTTTGTCCAGAACGTCGGGAAAGTCCGAGAAGTAAAGACTTTCCCAGACGGGCTGGCTTATACGCCGAAGTGGCTAGTCGCTGAACACAGATTGGGCATAAGGTTGTGAGCCGGGTCGGTCAGCTCCAAGCAGCTAAGGTTTCCGGAATGTCAGGAAAATCCTCTGTGTTTTAAGATTTTCCTAGACAGGCCGGCTTAGATGCACAGGAGCTACCCGGCGAACACAGATTGCATAAGGTTGTGAGATAAGGTCGTTCAGCTTCAAGCAGCTTGCCTAACAAAAATAAAATTTAGAAATCAGATAATTGTAGAATCAGGCAAACACATGCCTGATTCTTTTTATTGACAAATGATAACAATATTAGCTTTTTTGATAAATGCGTGGTAAAATTTATTACATACCATAAAGGAGGGATTTTTTTGACTCCTAATCGCGAAGACTACCTAAAACTCATCCTAGAGTTAGGTGGGCATGAAAAGAAAATCTCAAACAAGCAAATCGTGGCTGGTCTAGGTGTATCCGCGGCTTCAGTCAGTGAAATGATTTCAAAATTAGAAAAAGAAAATTTAGTACTCCACTTTCCTTATCAAGGCGTACAATTAACGGATCAAGGTGCACAAACCGCGAGTTCTTTAATGCGCCGCCATCGTTTGTGGGAAGTATTTTTAGTTGAATACTTACAATATTCATGGAATGATGTCCATGATGATGCAGAAGTTTTAGAACACGTCACTTCTGATAAATTAGCCAACAAATTAGAAGCTTTTATGAATTATCCAAATTATTGTCCACATGGAGGGAGAATTCCGAAAGAAAATGGCATTATCTCTGAAAAAAAACGCCAAACTTTAGCGGATTATCCAGTAGGAAGTCTGATTAGAATTGCACGTGTATTAGATGAAAAAGAACTACTGGATTATTTGGTTTCCTTAGACTTGAATCTTCAAGAAGAATACCGGATTATCGATATTGCGGATTACGAAGGTCCGGTAACCATACAAAATCAAGAAAAAACCATCGCAGTTAGTTTTAAAGCTGCGAGTACAATATTTGTCGATTTACTAAACGAGGAGTGAAACATATGAAAGAAAAAAAGGTTTTGATCACTATCTTTGGAGGTACAGGAGATTTAGCACAACGTAAACTCTATCCTTCTTTATTTCGGTTATATCAAAAAGGACAATTAAAAGAAAGTTTTGCTGTCATTGGAACCGCACGTCGCCCATGGTCTAACGAAACTTACCGTGAAGTCGTAATGTCTTCTGTCTCAAATTTAACTGCAAGTGAGCAACAAGCAGCGGCCTTTGCCAGCCATTTTTATTATCAATCACACGATGTCAATGATACCAATCATTATGATACTTTAAAGAAATTAGCCAACCAATTAGACGAAGAATACGGTTTAGCTGGTAATCGCCTATTTTACTTAGCGATGTCCCCTAGTCTTTTTGGTACGATTGTGCATCATTTACAATCACAAGGCTTACTTGAATCAGATGGTTATCATCGCGTCATCATAGAAAAACCATTTGGTACTGATTATCAAACAGCTGAAAAGTTAAACAATGAAATTAACGAAGTCTTTGATGAATCAGAAATTTATCGTATTGACCATTATCTAGGAAAAGAAATGATTCAAAGTATTTCTGCAGTGCGTTTTGCAAATTCTCTGTTTGAAGCGGTTTGGAATAATCGTTATATAGATAATGTACAAATTAGTTTGGCTGAAAATCTTGGGGTGGAAGAACGCGCAGGCTATTACGATCAAAGTGGGGCCTTAAAAGATATGGTCCAAAACCACATCTTCCAAGTCTTAGCCTTACTTGCTATGGATCCACCTGCTGCTTTTAATGAAGAAGAAATCCGCAATGAAAAAATTAAAGCTTTACGTGCGATTCGTATGTACGAGGCTGAAGAAGTAGCGAAAAACTTTGTCCGCGCACAATATGTCCAAGGAAAAATTTCTGGTCGTACTTATAAAGGCTATAAAGAAGAAGATCAAGTCAATCCTGAATCGCGTACCGAAACCTTTGTCGCTGGTCGTTTGTTCATCGATAATTTCCGCTGGTCTGGCGTACCGTTTTATATTCGTACCGGTAAACGTATGACCGAAAAAGGCACACGTATCAATATCGTCTTTAAGTCTGTGCCAATTAATCTCTTCAATCATTCCTTTGATGAAGAAGAACAAAATGCCCAAAAGCCAGAACCAAATGTCTTAACCATCTATATCCAACCAACAGAAGGCTTCTCCCTTTCATTAAATGGGAAAGAAGTTGGCCCTAATTTCAATCTATTGCCGGTGAAACTTGACTACCGTAACAGCGCAGAAATTATCGCTAATACACCAGAAGCCTATGAAAAACTGATTCTAGATTGCTTAAACGGCGATGGTACCAACTTTACACACTGGCATGAAGTAGCCCAATCTTGGAAAATTGTGGATCAAATCCGTCAAGCTTGGGATGCTGACACTACTTCTCCTATTCCAACTTATGCTGCTGGAACAATGGGACCAGATGAAGCTTTCCACTTACTTCAAGAAGATGGCTTTAACTGGGTATGGCAACCTGATCATTGGTATCGCGAACACGGCGAACTATCATAAAGAAATCCAAAAAACCAACGAAACTTATTTTTCATAGAGTCTCGTTGGTTTTTCTTTTAGGCTAGTTTTACAACACCAGTATATAATTGATAATATTCACCTTGTTGGGCAATCAATTCATCATGGGTACCGCGCTCAATAATGCGACCTTGATCTAATACCATAATCGCATCAGAATTTCGAACTGTCGATAAGCGGTGCGCAATGACAAATACGGTGCGTCCTTTCATCAATGAATCCATCCCCGCCTGTACAATCGCTTCAGTACGTGTATCAATACTTGAAGTCGCTTCGTCTAAGATTAATACCGGTGGATCTGCCACAGCCGCCCGAGCAATGGCTAATAGTTGACGTTGACCTTGAGAAAGCGAGCCACCATCACCGGTTAACTCAGTATCATAGCCTTTTGGTAGTTGACGAATAAAGTGGTCCGCATTCACTAATTTCGCCGCAGCATAGACTTCTTCATCCGTCGCATCTAATTTCCCATAGCGGATATTTTCTTTAATCGTACCAGTAAATAAATGCGTATCTTGTAGCACAATTCCTAGTGAACGACGTAAATCTGCTTTTTTCATCGCTTGAACATTAATCCCATCGTAAGTAATCATCCCTTTTTGAATATCATAGAAACGATTAATTAAGTTGGTAATTGTCGTTTTACCAGCACCGGTTGCGCCGACAAAGGCAATTTTTTGACCTGGTTTGGCAAATAAATTGATATCATGCAAAATCGTTTTATCCTCGCGATAGCCAAACGTCACCTCTTCAAAGCGCACATCCCCTTTTAACTCAGTGTATTGCACATGCCCATTCGAATCAGTATTTTTCCATGCCCAGTGTCCCGTACGTTTGGCAGTTTCTTCCATACGACCATTTTCATGTTTAACGATATTGACTAACTCGACGTGTCCTTCATCCGTTTCAGGCACTTCATCTAATAGTTCAAAAATACGCTGTGCACCGGCTAAAGACAGAATAATCGCATTGAATTGTTGTGAAATTTGGGCAATTGGCATCGTGATACTCTTCGTAAACTGCACGAAAGAAACAATACTACCAAGTGTTAACGCCGTAACGCCAGTGATAGAAAAAATAGCACCCACCACAGCCGTTAATAAATACATGAAGTTTCCGATATTTCCCATAATTGGCATCATAATATTGGCATAAGTATTTGCTTTAGTAGAATTCACGCGCAAATCTTCATTTAATTCCACGAAACGATCAATGGCGGCTTCTTCATGATTAAAGACTTTCACGACTTTTTGCCCTTCAATCATTTCTTCAATATAACCATTTAAAGTCCCTAAAGCTTTTTGTTGGAAAGAGAAATACTTCCCACTCTTGGAACCTAAATTACGAATCACTAATATCATTAAAGTGACCATGAATAAGACAAAAATCGTCATCGGAACGTTAATCATAAACATTGCAATGACAATCGATAAGACACTAATCAAAGCAGCAATTGTTTGAGGAATCGACTGACTAATCATTTGTCTAAGCGTATCCGTATCATTCGTAAAATGACTCATAATATCGCCAGTGGCATTACTATCATAGTAACGTACAGGCAAAATTTCCATATGCGCAAACATTTCATCACGAATATCTTTTAGCACACCTTGAGAGACAGTGACCATGGTACGATTATACACATACGTCAAAATCGCGCCACTCAAATAAATCATCGCCATAAAGCCAATCGCCTTCGCTAAAGGAGCAAAATTAGGATTTGCTTTGCCTAAAAGGGGCACAATATAATCATCTATCAAACGCTGTGAGAAACTAATTCCGATTGCATTTGCCGCTGCTGAAACAATAATACTTATAAATACAACGATTAAACGCCAACGATATTTTTTACCCACATAAGATAAAATTCGACCAAATATTTTTACTGGATTGGCTGGTCTACCCATTGCTTTTTTCTTATTCACTGATTCGTCCCCCTTTCACTTGTGATTCATAAACTTCTTGATAAATTTGATTATTCGCTAATAATTCCTCATGTGTGCCGATGCCATTAATTTTTCCTTCATCTAGCACAATAATTTTATCAGCATCTTGAATGGAAGAAACCCGTTGTGCCACGATAATCTTCGTTGTATTTGGAATCTCTTCTTTAAATGCTTGACGAATTTTAGCATCCGTTTTTGTATCGACAGCACTCGTTGAATCATCAAGAATCAAGATTTTAGGTTTCTTCAATAAAGCACGGGCAATAGTTAAGCGTTGTTTTTGTCCCCCAGACACATTATTCCCACCTTGGTCTAAAATGGTATTATATTCTTCTGGGAAAGTCGAAACAAACTGGTCTGCTTGAGCAAGACTGGCCATGCGCTTCACTTCAGCTAACGAAGCATCCTTATCCCCCCAACGTAAATTTTCTAAAATCGTACCAGAGAATAGCGTATTTTTTTGTAAAACCATCGCAATTTGATCACGCAAAGTTACTAGGTCGTACTCTTTCACATTTCGTCCAGCAACATAGACTTCTCCTTGCGTGGTATCATAAAGTCTAGGAATGAGTTGAATCAAACTAGATTTCCCACTTCCCGTTCCGCCGATAATGCCGATTGTTTGCCCTGATTCAATCTTGAAACTAATATTGGTCAAATCAGCTTCTTGTGCTTCAGGATAGTACTTGAAGGATACATTTTTGAATTCAATTTCGCCATTTTCAATCGTTGTCACAGGATTTTCTGGATTGGTTAACGTAGATTTTTCAGTTAAGACTTCAGCTACCCGTTCACAAGATGCTTCAGAAATCACAATCATGACAAAAATCATTGAAAACATCATCAAGCTATTTAAGATTTGCAGCATGTACATAATAAATGAAGTCAAAGTACCAGGTGTCATACTTCCCGCTACGACAAATTTGGCACCAAACCAATAAACGACAAGCAAAGAACTGTAAACGGCAATTTGCATAATTGGACTATTTAACGCAATTAACTTTTCAGCTTTCATAAAGACTTGCTTGATTTGTTCAGAAGCCTCTTTAAAACGGTCAATTTCTTTTTCTTCACGTACAAAAGATTTCACCACACGTACGCCATTAATTACTTCTTGCACGGTTTGATTTAAGTGGTCATATTGACGAAAGACCTTCACAAAATAAGGATGCACACGATAAATTAAGAAAATCAAGGCAGCTCCTAGAAATGGAATCACTGCTAAAATAATCATTGATAGCTTAAGATTGGTATAAGCTGCCATAATAAAAGCAAAAACAATCATAAATGGGGCACGAACCACTGTTTTTAAGACCATTTGAAAGGCAAACTGAATATTGGTAATATCAGTCGTTAAACGGGTAATCAGACTCGGGGTAGAGAAGCGGTCAATATTTTGAAAAGAAAATCGTTGAATATTGCGATAAATGTCTTCTCTTAAATTTGCCGCAAATCCCGCTGAAGCATCTGAAGAAAACTTACCACCTAAAATCCCACAAGTCATGGAAATTAAGGCAATCACAGCCATCAATAGGCCAATTTGGATAATATATTGAATATCTTTGGTTTCAAATCCACGGTCCAATACTTTAGCCATCAAATAAGGAATCATCATTTCAGCAAAAACTTCACCAGCTAAAAAAATCATCGTTAATATCGAAGGCTTAATATATTGACGCATCGATTTCGCTAAGGTTTTATACAAACTGTTCATCTCCTTTATATCGATTAAAAGTATCCATTTTCTGATAAATTTTACGAATGGTTGCGATGGTTGTATTTAACTCCTCTTCCGGAATATCAGCTAATACTTTGGCATTTTGCACATGAAATTGGTAAATCAATGCATCATATACTTCTTGTCCTTTTGCAGTTAAAGCAATATTGGTGATGCGTTTATCCTGAAGATTTTCCACCTTTTTGACATACCCATTTTCTTCCAACTCATTCATACTCTTGGTGACGCTTGGCAAAGTTGTCCCAATCCGATGAGCAATATCACTAATTTTGACTGAGTCTTGGCATTCCATTAAATCATGCAACACTTTCAATTGGTATATTTGTTGCCGGCGTAGATCTTTAGGCGGTATAGGCAAAAATTGTAACGTCTTCTTTGCCACAATACAAGCAGAAATATACCGTTCTGAATCTTCCCAGTTCATTTCCATCCTCCTTACTTATCGAAAATAATTACTTTAAGTAACCATTTTATTATACAGCGATTATCTATCAATGCAAGCAGCGACTGAAAGTTTTATGAAAATTAGCTGCATAGCTTAATATCCTTTACACACACTCCTAATATAATTAATCTAGAACGTAAAAAAAAGACGTAGCTTAATCAAAAGCATACGTCTAGTTGACTATTTTTTCAGAATTAGTAATATTGCAATTCTAAGTGCAATAACTGCCATAATGATACTATAAATCATCGGATCTTGTAGCCACATTAGTAATTTACCAAATCTACTTAATTTAAATTGATACGTTCCTACATAATTCTCAGCAGAAACTTGAACAAAATCTGAAATCTTATTATTATCTCCTCTTGTTTTTAGCAAATCTCCTTCTCTACTTACCACTCTGTGAGTAATTAAAATATTCTCTTGTGAAAAACTGATAATATCCTTAGGTTTTACTTGATTATACGGCTTATCTTTTACAATAATGTAATCACCAATATGCAAAGTTGGTTCCATACTTCCACTAATAACAGTATAACCACGATATCCAAAAATTCCATCCCTTTGCGGATCAGAGAAGAAATTTAGAGCCGCAACAAAACAAACAATTAATACAAATATTGTAAAAAAAATATTTGTAACAATTTTTAAATACTTCATTCTTTTACCCCATCATTTATTTCAATTACTCTCAACAATTGATTTTTTCTTTTGGTATTATATATATACTCTCCCCAATCAGACTCAATTCTTACTTGGCTTTCTAAATGTTTTGCACTATTCAAATTTGTTAAAACATCCTCCGTAAAAGCAGGAAGATAATTAATAAATTCTTTTGGAGAAACATCACCTTTTACCCGAATAGAATAATAAAGCACCAATCCCTGTAAGTCTATAGTCCCTTTAGATGTAACTTCAAAAATATCATTCGCTTTATTTTTAAACACAGCCTTCATAGGAAAAACGCTTGTATACCAAAACTCCTGCCTATTCTTACTATAAAAACAAGATATCGATTGAAGTTTTCCTTCAGAAGGCCACTTTTTAGTATTAATTTTTGATAAATTTGTAAGTACAACCCTCTTAGGAATTTTTCTTTCTAGATATAATTCTTTACTTTTTGCTAGTAATTCAGTTGTAGTTAATGCTTCACCAACAGTAGTCGTTTCATAAGAAAATTGATTGACCTTTGGATCTTGATCAATAATTGCGGATAGCGAATGTCCATTTGAGGCATTTAATTCATTTATTTTAGCTTTCAACTTAAAAGTAGAATAGAATATCGCCAAAGTAATAGCCAAAATAATTACAATAGACAATACCCTATTCATTTTCAATCGTCTGTACATCTATTCTCTACTTTCCCTGTTCTCTTATATCTAAGATAACTATATTTACCTTAAATATCAAGTGAAAAATGAAACTAGATGCTAAGTTTTAGTCGTGACTTCTATAGAAATACACTAACGCTCCAATTGCAAGTAATGTACAAATACAAATAATTATTGGAGAAGCCGCTAAACGAGCAGCAATTGTCCCTAGACTTGGAACTACATATATTTGTTTTGCAATATACATATCCTTGGTTACAACATTTGTATCTACTGCACCATTCGCATCACCTTTAGTAATAAATCCATCTTTGGTTATTTTATTTACCCTATGAGTGACGATGGTATGACCATCTAGAAGATAAGAGATAACATCATTCTCTTTAATTTCATCGTAATCAACCATTTTATCTAAAACATAATCTCCGGATTTAAAAGTTGGTACCATACTATTACTTAGCACAGTATAACCTTTAAACCCAAATAAGCCTTGACCTTTTGGACCAGATAAAGCATTCATTAAAGAAAATAATAAAACGCAGATTAATAAAATAATCGCAATTGTATTCACAAAATAAGTAACAATTTTGCTAGTATCCCATTTCCTTCGATCTTTTCTTTTTTCTTCAATCGCTTCGATTGTCAACCCCTCCTTAATTATAGCTTAGTGTAAATTTATTTTTTACTGAATCTTTGAAATGCATTATTAAATATTTACCGTCTGGAGAATACTCTGCACTAGCATTATTATCGTAATACCATCTATTACCATAATAATATTGTAGGAGTAGCAAACCTGTCGGATACTGATTGTAATTATCATTTACTAATTGATCAATTCTAACGACAAAATTATTTACTCCTTCAACTGAATAACGAACAGGTTCATAACACCAATACCATCCACATATTCCTTGATGCCAAACTTTTCGCCAAGAATTAACTTGATTACTTATTAAGTCAACTGCACCAGAAATTTTTATCCTTTGATTTAAATCGGTAATTATTGTACTTACTGTACTATTTTGTAATTGTTTTATTTCACCAAAATGTAAAGTTGAAAAATCTGAATAATTAATTTTAACACTAGTCACTTTTCTTGCAAAGACTACTCCTTCATCAGAATTAATACTAAAAATAGCATCCTTACCTTTATAATCAATATTCTGTTTAATAGTAAAACCTTTCTCATTCTTACCTACTGTAAAATTACAAGCGTCATTAATAGCAACATTTAAATTCTTCAAATCAATTAAATGCTCATTCGGGATAGCTATCACGTTATTATTACTATCAATTGTGACTGGTTTCATGAACAAATCATTTCGACGCGTATATATTGACGAAATACCACTTATCAATTTTCCTGTAAAAGGATTCCAATCTGTGCTTAAATAGAACGGACGATAGTTTTCAGAATACGGTAGTAGATCAGACCCCCATGATGCATCACTAGTATTACCCTTATAGTATATATTTACTAGGCAAGAATCGGCATCACGTTCTGTAATTTTAATGTTCCAAGAATTAGAATCATTTACCAAATTATTATACACAGGATTCATTAAAGTAAAACCGCTATCTAAAATTACTTGCTTTAGTTCATCCTCATTAATGTTATTTGCATCAAAAATTTGAACATTTAGTTTCATAGGAAGAACACTTGTTAATTTATTATTATAGATACTATAGTACATTGGTTGAATCACTTTATAAGTAGCATGATTGATTGTTTTAATTGGTCTAAAAAATACTATATTATCAGTATCAGATTTATCATAGATTTGAAGTTCATAAGCTTTGTTGCTAGTACTATTATCTCGAGTAAACTCAATTGCTGAACCACCATCAACATTAACTAAGGAGGCATGTAAATCTGTGGCAACCTGATTATTATTTTTATCTATTACTTTGACAATATACTTACTATGATCCAATTGAGTTGCAGCAAATGACGTAAAGTATGAATTTTCAACACTATTACCGCTATACAAGTGTAAAATTTGTTTTTGTTGTCTGTTTAAAGAAATTGTTAAATCATCTTTACGAATCGTGTCTGCATTTCTATATTCTGAACTAGTAAAATCAGACTCGATACAAAGCGGTTTGATAAACTCATGGATATTGTTATTAGGTTGAATATATCCATTAAAATAATCATAATATCCATTAATCTTAAAGTTAATCACTGTTTTTCTAGTTGGAGCGTTAGTATTTTTAGGAATGACTATTTTAACCTTAACCCAATCTTCCTGTTCGGCTATAATGTTAGCTAATAAATTACTAGTATTTAAACCTGCAGATTCAAAAGCTGTATTCTCTATTTTTTGCTTCCAATCTTCTTTATTCTTTTCTTTATAATTCTTTAAATTATGAACGTGTAACCAAAGTATCCCTGGTTGAACTGTAGTCATTTGTCCATTGACATCACTATAATATAGAGGCTGTACAATTGAATATTCACCCTGTCTATCCGGAATAGCATTATTGACTTTTACATAAACAAACTTGGTAAATAATCTACCGGTAAAATCATATCCATAAAATTTAGTTCTAATCATGATATCATGACCTTTACAACTATCGGGAAACTCTTTAAGCTTTGTAAAGATAACTTTAATATCACTTTCTTCTTTATAACCAAATTCATGTTTTCTTTCCTGACTATCTCTATTTGGTTCAATTTTAACATCTAAATAAGCCTGAGAATCAGTTAATCTATTTTTAGGAGAATCACCGGCAAAATATACTGTGTAATTTTCTTTAATAGTTTCTAAAGTCTCGCCTTGATCTACTTCATCTGGATAATGTAATTGTGCACGTTCATAGGTATTGTACAATTTCCAAGTTTGTATCTGAGAATCACCAACACTTTTAAAAGAAATATCTTGATTCTGAGTCACTTTAAAAGTTCTCTTCATCCCTGCCAAATCAATTGTTGATGGATTTGTAGATACGCTACCAGAAAATACTGCATATACCACCTGATTTGATATTATAAAGAAAAGGATGCCCACTCCAAGCATCCAAAACTTCAGACTAAATAGTTTCTTCATGGAAAGACATCCTTTCATTATTAAGTTTAGCATATACTACTTCAAAGATAATTGACTGTAATCAAAGTTAATTTGGTTACCTGCTTGTAAGAAATGATTCAAATCATCTTTATTGTCACTAGTACCTTCAATAAACTTATCGCTAGCATTATCATTTACACGAACAACTAAAACAATCGTATACATATCACCTTTATTTAATTTTTGGTTTTTAGCAACGATATCGCCTGCAAAAGCATTATTTTGGCCAGTCATATCCAACACAGTAGATTGATTATTAACATCAGTTTTCACTACATAAGCTTTTGTTGTTACATTATCATCAGATTTTTTAAATGTACCGTCAAAATACATATGGAAGAACACTGACTTGTTACCATCGTATTTACCTTTAACAATTTTATAGAAAGTATCTCCTTGTACTGCACCAACGAAGTAACTATCTTCTTTTTCTTTACCTTTACTTTCTTCCAATGCGGTATTTACACCCATAGTATTTGCAAAAGAATTCATATAAGTCTTTGGTGATTGATTTTGGTGCACTAATGCATTTGCATCTACAGCAGGTAGCCCATCCTTACCTGAACCGAAATTATTTCCTAAATACACCCACTGAGTTTGACCTAATCCTAAATTACCATGACCATCAGATTCATCTTTCCAATCTTCTGGTAAATCAAAGTCAGTATAGTCGCCTTTATTACTATTTGACAAATCGATATTTGTATCAGCTGATCTTGAACCTGTGAATACCGCATAAGTTCCGTATGATGCGAAACCGATAAACAATAATGCTAACAATAATAGCGAATAGCGACGATGTCCTTTTTCCTTTCTATTTTCTTTCCCTAACATTTCTTTTTTCGTTGACATAAATCAAATTCCTTTCCTCTATTAGTTCTTACTACTAACCATATTTTTTTGTTGATTGCCTATCAACAGAGATGAGTATATACTCAAATTTCTGTTTTGACAATAGTAAAAATAATAAAAAACATCATTTAAAGACATAAATTGAACATTTTTTTCATCTCAAATGTAAAGTTATTTTTAAAAACTCTTACATTTAGTAAACAGTTTTACCTTTGATAATTACGTTTTCATAGTTAGTTTCATTAACTAAAACCATTTACATAAGCACTATGTAAACATAATAAAAAAATTTCAATATTTTTGATTAAATAATTTTTATTACAAAATAATTTATTATTTGTATCAATTGTTTCAATTTCATCTACAATTCCTTGATTTTATAGGTTTTTCCAAGCCCTATCATGTATTTCGGCTACTTCAAACTTATTATTTTTCATAAATAACCCTACAAATAAAAACAAATGTAAATTTTTAAAGATTTAGCAAACTTTATTTCCATATAGTAAATTTTAGTATTGAATTTTATCAATTTTTGGCATTTTTTTCTTGAATATCTCGCATAAATCATATTTTATGAGTATCTTCCTATAAAGATTTTGGAAAAGTTAAAATAAGGAGATACTCCCTACTTAGAAAATGATTTTTTCTACTATTATATAGTAAATTTTACTTTCCTTTTTATCGTCTGATTAATTGCAAAAAAATTGTTTAATATAGAATTATACCCCCTAATAAACAATTTTATCATTTAGAGCAATTTAAAAGGTTTTAACTTCCATTTTTAGTTTTGCGCAAATCAATCATTTCAATCTTGCATATGTCAAAAAAGCCATAAACGACAAAGTAAAACTTCATCCTTTATGACTCATTCCATTATGATAAGCGATGTTTAAAGTCGTGGTAGTTAAAACTACGGACTAGCTGTAACTGATTAGCTGTATCACAAGCATAAATATTGGCAAGTGGCATGCCATTAAATGTGTTGGTCTTCACCATCGAATAAATAGCCATGTCACAAAAGATGATGCGACTTCCTATTTGTAAAGGCTGATCAAAAGAATATTGACCAATAATATCTCCTGCCAAACAAGTTGGCCCACCGAATTGATAGGTATAGGGCTTTTCTGCTGGTTGAGCGCTACCTATAATCATCGGACGGTAGGGCATTTCTAAAACATCTGGCATATGACAAGTCGCAGAAGTATCTAAAATCGCATTTTTCATGCCATGATTTTCAGTAATATCTAAAACACTCGCCACTAAATAACCTGCATTTAAGGCGATGGCTTCCCCTGGTTCAAGATAGACCTCAACCTGGTACTTTTCTTTAAAGCGTTTGATGACGTCAATTAAGACATCCACTTGATAATCTTCACGCGTGATATGATGGCCACCACCGAAGTTCACCCACTTCATCTGAGGTAAATAATCCGCAAATTTTTCTTCAAAAGCTTGTAAGGTAGGAATCAAATCATCCACATTTTGCTCACACAGCGTATGAAAATGCAATCCTTCAATTCCGGTTAAATCTTGGCCTGCAAAATCTTTCGCTAAAATCCCTAAACGTGACCCTGGTGCACATGGATCATAAATCGCGTGGCCTTCTTGGGTTGAGCATTCTGGATTGACACGTAAACCAAAAGATTTCCCACTTTGCAAGGCTTGTGCTTTAAAATATTGCCACTGACTAAAGGAGTTTAAAACGATGTGATCACAAATTTCAAGCAAAGCAGTAAATTCACTATCACGATAAGCCGGCGAAAAGACATGGGTTTGCTTACCAAATTCTTCTGCCCCTAACTTTGCTTCATAAATACCACTGGCCGTTGTCCCATCTAAGTATTCATGAATCAATGGATAGAAGTGAAACATCGAAAAAGCTTTTTGTGCTAATAAAATCTTAGCGCCACTTTCCTCGCGTACTCGTTTTAAGATTTCTAGATTTTTTCGTAATAAGTTTTCTTCCACAACAAAGCTTGGTGTTGGGATACTCATTTCATCCCATAAGATTTTATTTTCCATTAGTCTTGCACCAAGGTAGGGTTAAAATCTTCTACCCATGGTAAGCCCCATTGATTTAAAGCCTCCATGAAGGCATCTGGATCTAATTCTTCCACATTGTGTACCCCTGGCTTATTCCAAGTCCCGTTAACGACTAACATTGCACCAATCATCGCAGGTACCCCAGTTGTATACGAAACAGCTTGGGAACCTACTTCTTTATAGCATTCTTCATGGTCACAAACATTGTAAACATAGTAGTTCACAGGTTTGCCATCTTTGACTCCTTGATAGATACAGCCAATATTGGTCTTTCCTTTGGTACGAGGACCTAATGAAGCTGGATCTGGTAACACTGCTTTTAAGAATTGTAGAGGAATAATTTCTTTGCCCTCAAACATAATTGGTTCAATACTTGTCATTCCCACATTTTCTAGACACTTCAAATGCGTTAAATAGCTTTGGCCAAATGTCATAAAGAAGCGAATACGTTGAATCCCTTTAATGTTTAATGCTAAGGATTCGATTTCTTCATGGTGTAATAAATACATATCACGTGGTCCAACTTGTGGGAAATCATAAACTTTCTTAATTTTCATTGGTTCCGTTTCTACCCAATGACCATCTTCCCAGTAGCTACCTTTTGCAGAGACTTCACGGATATTGATTTCTGGATTAAAGTTGGTCGCAAATGGATAACCGTGATCGCCAGCATTACAGTCAAGAATATCAATTTGGTGAATTTCATCGAAGTAATGTTTTTGTGCATAAGCTGAAAAGACACCAGTAACGCCTGGATCAAAACCAGAGCCTAAAATCGCGGTAATGCCTGCCTTTTCAAATTTTTCACGATATTCCCATTGCCATTTATATTCAAATTTCGCCGTGTCTTCTGGTTCATAATTCGCCGTATCTAGATAATGGGTTTTGGTAGCTAGACACGCATCCATAATGGTTAAATCTTGGTAAGGTAAAGCCAAGTTGATGACGATATCTGGATTGAAAGCTTCAATTAAAGCAATCAACTCCTCGACATTATTCGCATCGACTTTAGCAGTTGAAATTTTGCAACCTTGTCCGTCTAATTTTTCTTTTAACGCATCACATTTTGATTTCGTTCTTGAGGCAATGCAAATCTCCTCAAATACTTCACTATTTTGTACACATTTATGCACCGCTACACTTGCGACGCCTCCTGCACCGATAATTAATGCTTTTGCCATAGTTTTTTTCCTCCTCAAATTAATTAATGAATGGCTAATAATAATTCACGAACAACTTTACATGCCAAAGCGGTAGATGCCCCACTTTGATCTAAAGCAGGTGATAATTCATTGACATCTAAAGCGACGATATTTAATTGACTGATTAACTTTAAGCTTTCCACAAACTCCATAAAGAAAATCCCCCCAGCCTCAGGAGTCCCTGTTCCTGGAAAAACACCCGGATCAAAGACATCTAAATCAATCGTTAAATAAACAGGGGTATCCTTTAAAGCAGCAACCGTCTCTTTTAGTCCCTCTAGATTATACTTATGCAAATTCGTATGTTCTTTAGCAAATTGAAATTCCGCACGTTCCCCCGAGCGAATCCCAAATTGATGAATTTTGTCATTGCCTAGAAAATCATGTATCCGGCGAATCACGGTCGCATGCGATAATTTAGCATCTAAATAAGCCTCACGTAAATCGGTATGGGCATCAAACTGTATCACTTGTAAATCAGGATACTTCTCAAAAGTCGCCTCTACTGCGGGCAAAGTCACTAAATGCTCGCCACCAATCATAAAAGGACGCTTATTGTCAGCTAAAATGGTTTGGGTGCGTGCTTTAATATCTGCTAAAGCTAAGTCCACACGACCAAATGAAAGCTCTAAATCCCCGGAGTCAAATACTTGAATATCTTCCAAATCTTTATCTTGATAAGGACTATAAGTTTCAAGGCCAAATGATTCGCTGCGGATAGCTCGACTAGCAAAGCGCGTACCTGGACGATAAGAGGTGGTCGAATCATAAGGGGCACCGAAAAGTACCGTTTGTGCTTCTTCATAACTTGACTCACACGCAATAAAGGTTTCAATATTTGGTGTTAACATCTACAACAACTCCTTAATATAGTTTGGTAAAGCAAAGGCCCCTTGATGCAAGGCCACATTATAAAACTGTGTAGGAATCGCTAAACTTTCCCAGACCTCTTTTTGCAAATCTAAAAGTGGATGGCCAGACTTACATGAATAGCCAAACAAGAGATAGCCCGCCGCATAAGTTGGAATACTTGCCATATAGACATAATTATTTTCAAAAACTGAAGTCAAGCGTTTTCTGATATGATTAAACGCTTCTTCATCTTCAGCATAAAAAGCATTGGCATGTTGGCTAATTAAGACGCCTTGAGGTTTTAAAGCGTTATAACAGCTACCATAGAATTCACGGGTAAACAAACTTTCATTCACCCCAAACGGATTGGCTGAATCAACAATAATCAAATCATATTCATCTTCTTTACGACGCATAAATTTCAGCGCATCTTGAATCGATAATTGTACCCGTTCATCTTGAAAAGCTTGGCCAGCCGGTGGGAAGAATTGTTGGCAAATTTGCACGACTTGGGCATCTAATTCCACCACATCAATTTGTTCAATCGTTGGGTATTTACATAATTCTTTTAAGATTCCCCCATCGCAACCACCTATGACCAAGACTTTTTTTATTTTTGGTCGCACCGCCATTGGCACATGCACCATCATCTCACTATAGAAAAATTCATCCTTTTCGGTACTAATTAATTCACCATCTAGCGTTAAAATTCGCCCAAACTCTTTAGAATCCAAAATTGCAATATGCTGAAATTCTGTTTGATGACTATAGATTTCGCGCTCGACATTAATCGATAGTCTCACATCATCGACATGATAATCGGAATACCATAAATCCATCTAGCCTTCCCCTTTCACTATACAAATCGAAGCCACCTCTGGATCTTGTGTCCCCATCAAAAAACACCCTTTTTCCTTCGCATATTCGATATGTTCAATAATTTCTTTTGTAATCAGCTCACCAGGTGCCACAATCGGGATTCCCGGCGGATAGCACATGACCATTTCCGTTGAGATTTCACCGATACTCTCTTTAAGCAAACGACTTTCCTTTTGGGCATAGAATGCTTTGCGCGGCGAAATGACGACATCGGTTTGCGCAATATCAAAAACTAATAAATCCCGTGACTCTTTTTTATAGCGGCGACGAATCTCGGATAAAGCCGAAACCAAACGTTCAATATCATGAATTCTATCCCCCACAGAAATATAAGCTAAAATATTAGCCGTATCGCCAAATTCGACTTGGATATTATACTCATCACGCAATAAATCATATACTTCGCTACCTGTTAAACCAATGCCAGTCGTTTTCACACATAGCTTGGTCACATCAAAATCATAAATACCTTCTCGATCAATGATTTCGGTTGAATACGCATAATAATCCCCGATTTCATTGATTTCATCACGTGCATATTGCGCTAATGCCACCACTTTTTTAAAGATTTCTTCACCATTTAAAAATAAGTTACGCCTAGCCAAATCCAAACTAGCCATTAATAAATAGTTCGCACTTGTCGTTTGAGTTAAATTAATCATTGTACGAACATGTTCTGGATCCATGGACGTATTGCAAAGTAAAAATGAACTCTGAGTTAATGAACCACCCGATTTATGCATACTGACCGCGGCCATATCAGCTCCAGCAGCCATCGCATGGATTGGTAGACCTTTTCCAAAATACAAATGCGTACCGTGCGCCTCATCTACTAAGACTTTTAAACCTTTTTCATGCGCATACTGGGTAATCTGTAACAAATCAGAACAAATCCCATAATAGGTCGGATTATTGACTAAAATCACTTTGGCATCTGGATGAGCATCAATTGTAGCCTTCACTTCTGCAAAAGGCATCCCTGTTGAAATTTCTAGTTCTTTTTGTAATGGCGTATGGACATATACAGGAATTCCCCCACACATCACCAAAGCATTAATCACACTTTTATGGACATTGCGTGGTAAAAGAATTTTATCGCCTTCTTGGACGGTTGCATAAATCATATTTTGCACTGCTTGTGTCGTGCCATTAACCATAAAAAAGGCATGTTTAGCACCAAAAGCTTGGGCGGCTAATTCTTCCGCTTCCCGAATGACCGATACAGGATGACTTAAATTATCTAATAGTTTCATCGAGTTCGCATCGATGGAAATGGTTTTTTCACCAAAGAGTTGTACAAGATCACTCCCACTCTTCCCTCGCTTATGTCCAGGTACATCAAAAGGCACCAGGCGTTGTTTTTTCAAATCCATCAAAGCTTGGACGATGGGCGTTTGTTCTTGATTGGTTAACACTTACGATCACCTCACGATCAAATTTTCACTTTTTTAATGTAGTCGCTCACTTTAACAGTCAATCAAGCGGCATTGCGAGATTTGCTACTCACTTATAAAAATAGGCTGTTTATTTAAGTGCAAAAAAACTCAGGTACAGTCTACATCCTATACCTGAGTTTTTCGATTTCTACATTTTATTTCATCAAGACTCCCTAAAAAAGGCCAGTCCTTCTCTTTATTATTGTTAGAACGCAGAGTCTATTTAGCATGCCTACTTTTACCACTCTTACTAATCGTTTTCACAAGCATAATGATGATTGAATCATTACGTTATAAAAAATTTGAGTCGACAAGAAGTCCATTCATTTCTTCTCATCTCTTCAATGGGCGCGAAAAGCCCCTTTACTACATCAAATCTGCCTAAATTTCAGGCAGCAATAAGTTTGGCAAAGTCATACTCGCCTCTCTCGTTCGCAGTTGTGCTGCAAGATGGATAATAACATGTATCCACCTAGCTAGCAAGTATTAATTTAAAATTTTCTGTGTTTTTTATTAAATATTCAATCAAACATTGATATATCAACGTTTAAATCCCCTCTATTTTTCAGATAAGATTAAAAATATTTTAAAACATTTTAATTAATTAAAGGAGCACAAAATTTGTACTCCTTCTTTTCTTATTCAGCTAATTGTGTTAGTACTACTTCTCCGTTATGTTTCACTTCAAAGTCCTTGGTTTGAAGATTAGCAGTCAATACCGCACGATTCTCTTGTCTATCTTTTCTAGTGATGATAATTGTTTCTTCGCTTGGTGTTTCAACAATGATTTCGCCAGCTAAATCAAAAGCTGAAGCAGTATTTCTAAAGCGTAGTAAATCAAACAAAGATTTCACCACTGGGCGTTTTACTTCTTCATCGATTTCTGACAATGAATAGTAGTGACGGTTAATATTGCGGCCTTCTTTGGTATTTTCCAGTAGCTCAATGTCATTTTTTCCTGCCAATAAACCAACATAATAAATTTGTGGAATCCCCGGTGCAAAACACTGAATGGCCCGTGCTAATAAGTAACTACGGTCATTATCCCCTAAAGCACTATAATAGGTCGAATTGATTTGATAAATATCCAAATTATTATAGCTTGCAGAAGAGTAAATTTTCTTTACATTCGCACCGACTTTATATAGCTCTTCAGATGTATAGTTTAACTCTTCATCAGTCAATAAGTCTTTGGCATCCACTACTCCGATACCATCGTGTGTATCTAGCGTGGTGAATTGCTTCATCGGACTCATTTTCAACCAATGAGCTAAGCGGTTGGACTTCCCACTATACAATGAAAACAGCGTAATCATTGGTAAAGCAAAGTCATAAACATAGTAATCATGATCTGCAATTTTCATTTGAATCGTATAATGTTCATGAATTTCTGGCAGCAACTCACAATCATATTTGGCTGCTTCCTCACGCACTTCATCTAATAATTCCCAAATTTCTGGTTCGACGAAGAAATCATTGGTATCCAATTTTTTAATCGCATAGGCAAAAGCGTCCAAACGAATCAAAGAGCATCCATGACTTGCCATATCTTTTAGAGTATCCTTGATAAATTGTTTGGTTACTTCCTTGGTTACATCTAAGTCAATTTGTTCTTCACCGAAAGTATTCCACACTTGCTCAGTTTTCCCATCGGCAAAAGTCACTTCCTGAAACGGTGCTTTATCTTTGCGTTTATAAATCAAATCAATATCTTCTGGTGTCGGACGATTTTCAGGGAAAAACTCATGAATGCGGATAAACATATCTTTATAAGGCGAATCTTCATGGTTTTGTTTAAAATCTTGGAAGAATTTTGATTCGCGCGAGATATGGTTGATCATGAAGTCAAACATTAAATAATATTTTTCACCTAATGCTTCCACTTCTTCCCAAGTCCCAAATGCTTGATCCACCACAGTATAATCACTTGGCGCAAAACCACGGTCACCAGTAGATGGGAAGAAAGGCAACAGATGAATCCCACCCACAACACCATTTAAATGTTTATCTAATACTTTATTTAAATCTTTCAAGTTATTTCCTAAACTATCACAATACGTAATTAACATCGCTTCGTTTTTTATTTTCATGGTATAACCCCCAATTTTCTTTTAAAAAAAGCAACCAAATGAACCGAGAAACTATTCAAGTCATTTGATTGCCTACTGTTATTTCGCTTTTAAATAAAACATCTGTGTGGCATAATCGCCTGTTAGATTTTCGTCAATGTAAAGGCCTAAATACATGGCTTCACTACCAGAGATTTCACAACCATCCAATTCATAGATTTGTTCTTCATCTAGTCCTGCTAGTCGTAACGTTTCTAGCGGGAAGGAAGCCTGAGCATACTTTCTGAAATAAAAGGCAATGGCTTCTTTTTGATCTTTTGAAACAAACATCCAGGCACAACTATTTTTTTCAAATGGTGAGGTCAAACGAATAAATCGTCCAAATTGGAATAAAGTCCGATGTTGTTTATAAAAGATAATTTGTTCTTGAATGATTGCCTTTTCTTCAGCTGTCAATTTCGTTAAATCAAGCTCGTAGCCTAACGCACCTGACATTGCGACATTGCCACGAATTGCTAAACTGGTTACGCGATGAGTCTGATGGTTTGGTACCGCTGAAACATGGGAACCCATCGTTGAAATTGGATAAACCATACTTGTACCGTATTGAATATTCAAGCGCGCTAAAGCATCCGTATTATCACTCGTCCATGTTTGTGGCATGTAATACAACATTCCTGCATCAAAGCGGCCACCCCCACCTGAGCAACTTTCAAATAAAATATCTGGATAGCGAGTGGTTATTTTTTCTAACAAGTCATACAACCCAAGAATATAGCGATGCGCCACTTCCCCTTGCGCTTGTGGTGGTAGTTGTGTCGAATAGACTTCGGTCATATTGCGATTCATATCCCATTTAATATAATCAACGTCCGTATGGTCTAAAATCGCTGTTAATTGCCGATAGATATTTTCACGAACCTCTTCTCTTGAAAAGTCTAATACATACTGGCTACGACTCGTACTACGTGGACGATTCGGCACTTGAAACGCCCAATCAGGATGGGCACGAAACAGCTCACTATCTTCTGAAATCATCTCAGGTTCCACCCAGAGTCCAAATTTCATTCCCTTAGCATGTACTTTTTCCGCAATGTTTTGCAGACGACCATTTAGTTTTTCACGATACTCAACCCAGTCACCTAATGAAGAATAATCGTCATCGCGTTTGCCAAACC
>SAMEA3387512__coassemble_1076_pt1 | contig 26904 bp, 26 predicted proteins | sample SAMEA3387512__metabat2_high_PE_013 | metagenome-assembled genome bin SAMEA3387512 (sample SAMEA3387512) | Felis catus | biome: Faeces | place: United Kingdom | collected 2012 | reverse complement strand
AAAGGTCTACTTTGTCGTTTAGCAACAACTCTTATATCATACTCAAGTCTCAATAGCTTGTCAAGAACTTTTTGAAATATTTTTAAGTTGTCACTCGCTCAATCAGCGACTTTCATATCATAACAAACGTTCAAATCGTTGTCAAGCTTAAATTTCAAAAACTTTAAAACTCTTTGAAAATTTATTTTATATAGCTGCTTGATTTCAGCGACTTTGTTAGAATATCACGATTCAAATGATGAGTCAAGGGATTTTCGCAAAAAACTTCCGGAAATTTTCAGCAACCAATTTATATTTTTTTCATCTTAACTCAAAAAAGCCTTCCCACTTTATGATAGAAGGAAGGCTCAAAACAATTATCTATTCAGTTAATTATTTTTCTTCATAAACATTTAAGATGATTTGTTTCAATTCAGAAATTAATGGTTCTTTAGGGTTAGCAGTTGTACATTGGTCTTCGTAAGCTAATTCAGCCATACGATCAACTGTTGCATCTAATACTTCTTGAGTAACCCCTTGTGCTTTCAAGTTCATCTTGATACCTACACGGCAACCTAAATCATATACGGCAGTTGCTAATGCTTCCACTAATTCTTCTGTTGTTTCACCAGGTAAACCTAAGAATTTCGCAATATCAGCATAGTCAGTATCTGCACGGAAGTAATCATATTTAGGGAACATCGCATGTTTTTGTGGATCTTTGGCATTGTAACGGATGATTTCAGGCAATAGAATCGCATTTGTACGTCCGTGTGGAATACCGTATTCTCCACCAATTTTATGTGCGATTGAGTGAGAAATACCTAAGAATGCATTTGCAAACGCCATACCAGCCATAGTAGAAGCATTATGCATTTTTTCGCGTGATTCTAAGTCAGGATTTTTCACAGATCTTTCTAGGTAATCAAAGACAATCTTAATTGCTTGTAAACTTAATCCACGAGTATAGTCAGATGCCATAACAGAGACATAAGCTTCAATCGCGTGAGTTAATACGTCCATACCAGTATCTGCTGTAACTGATGCAGGAACAGTCATGACAAATTGTGGGTCAACAATTGCAATATGTGGTGTTAATGCATAGTCAGCCAATGGATATTTAACGTGTGTATCACTGTCAGTAATAACGGCAAATGGTGTCACTTCAGAACCAGTACCTGATGTTGTTGGGATACATACAAATTTCACTTTTTCAGCCACTGGAATCTTGTAAGTACGTTTACGGATATCTAAGAATTTTTGTTTAGCGCCAAAGAATGAAGTATCTGGATGTTCAAAGAATAACCACATTGCTTTAGCCGCATCCATTGCAGAACCACCACCAAGTGCGATAATTGTATCAGGTTGGAAGTCTACAATCATTTCTAATCCTTTGTAAACAGTGTTTGTTGAAGGGTTTGGTTCAACATCTGAGAATACTTCTACTTTTACATCGTTACGACGACGGTTTAACACACCACGAACAATATCCGCATATCCGAATTGGACCATACCAGGGTCACATACTAACATTACACGTTCAATGTTAGGCATTTTTTCTAGATATAATAGAGCATTCTTTTCAAAGTAGATTTTTGGTGGTAATTTGAACCATTGCATGTTATTTCTCCGTTTCGCTATAGTTTTTACGTTAATCAAGTTAACAGCTGATACGTTTCTAGATACAGAGTTCTTACCATATGAACCACAACCTAGAGTAAGTGAAGGAATCATTTCATTGTAGATATCCCCGATACCACCGACTGCAGATGGGTTATTGACTAAGATACGGCAAGCTTTCATGCGTAAACCAAATTTCACTTGTAAATCTTCGTCTTCTGTATGGATCACAGCTGTATGTCCTAAACCACCTAAGTTCAACATTCCTTCACATAGTTCAAATCCATGTTCAGTGCTGTTGGCTTTAACCATTGCTAAAACTGGTGATAATTTTTCACGTGATAGTGGATAATCAGGACCTACACCCTCTAATTCAACAATCAACATTTTGGTATCGATTGGCACTTCAATACCAGCCCATGCAGCAATTTCGCGAGCATGATGACCAACAATTTTTGGATTAACTGCTGTTTTTGCTTCGTTCATCACCACAGCTTCTAATTTTGCCACTTCATTTGGTTTCACAAAGTAAACATTGTGAGCGGCAAATTCTGCTTTCACTTCATCGTAAACTTCTTTATCAACAATAACTGCTTGTTCAGAAGCACAAATCATACCATTATCAAATGTTTTAGATAAAATTAAGTCATTAACAGCACGTTTGATTTTAGCCGTTTTTTCAATGTATGAAGGTACGTTACCAGGACCTACACCTAAAGCAGGTTTACCAGTTGAGTAGGCTGATTTAACCATGCCGGCACCACCTGTCGCTAATACAGTGGCAACTCCTGGGTGATTCATTAATGTTTGTGTTGCTTCAATTGATGGGTGTTCAATCCATTGAATGCAATCTTCAGGTGCTCCAGCTTTAATAGCTGCATCACGAACAATACGTGCTGCTTCAGCTGAACATTTTTGAGCACTTGGATGGAAGGCGAAGATAATTGGGTTTCTAGTCTTCAAAGCAATTAATGATTTGAAGATAGTTGTTGAAGTTGGGTTAGTTGTTGGTGTTACCCCACAAATAACGCCGACTGGTTCAGCAACTTCAATTAATCCTTTTTGTTTATCTTCGTTAATTACACCAACTGTTTTATCATGTTTAATGTTGTTCCAGATATATTCAGAAGCATACATATTTTTGATTGCTTTATCTTCATATACCCCACGACCAGTTTCTTCAATGGCCATTTTTGCCAACATCATATGTTTATCTAAGGCAGCAATGGCACCTTGGTGTACAATGTAATCTACTTTTTCTTGATCAAAGTCACTCATTTTTTCTAGCGCTACATTTGCTCTAGCTGCTAGTTCATCAATGACTGCTTGTACATCATTTGTTTTTACTTCTTCTACTACTGTTTCATTTTTCTTAGCCATATGGTTCCTCCTGCGCTTTCGCATATTTTTTTGTTAACCATTTCACACGTTTAATATACAACAGCAGAGAAGATTTGTAAATAGATTTCTGTGATTTTTTTCACGGTTTTTATAAATATATCAAATGAAGTTTGTAACTTATATCAAAAACATTTATTTTAAAATGTTTTCACCAAAATAAAATATCGAAATATCTAATTGAGAAATATTATCACTTTTATTTTTTATTTTCCATCTGTATTTGAATAACTCAAAAAACAATTGAAAAACTTTTCACATTTTCAGGTGATTTTCAAGAATAAATCATAAGAAATTGCAACACATTATGCTCGTAGCTGACCGACCCGCCTCACATCCTTCATGCAAAAAGGCCGAAAAATTCAAAATCGAATCTTTCAGCCTTTTCTACAGCTCTATTAAGCAAATTATTCTTTTTCTTCTGTTTCTTCTACCGTTTCAGTAGTTGTTTCTTCATTTTGAACAGTAGCTGGTGCAGTCACAGTTCGAATCGCATTACGATCAAATTCTAAGATGACCCCTTCGCAATCGATGTCCACAGTATTTGCTGATTCATTAATCGCAGCAATTACCCCATGAAGGCCACCGATAGTTACTACTTTGCTACCTGGTTTCATATTATTTAGTAATTCTTCTCTTTGTTGTTGTTGTTTCTTTTGTGAACGAGACATGAAGAACATCATCGCACCAAAAAGAATCAACATAGGTAAAATTGATAATAGATTCAAATTTTGACATTTCCTTTCTTTTCACTGATACAAACTTATTCTATCATATCTAGAAATTTTTTGCATTAGCTTTATTAAATCCATATTCTTCAAAGAAATACTCTCTGAATTCCAATAAGTTATCATTCAAAATCGCTTCTCGAACTTGTTTCATTAAATTCAATAAGAAGTATAGATTATGATAAGAAGTTAAGCGTAACCCAAACGTTTCATCACATTTAATCAAGTGACGGACATAAGCACGGGTATAGTTACGACAAGTATAGCAATCGCATTTTTCATCAATCGGGCGAAAATCTTCGGCATATTGCGCATTTTTTACCACCAAGCGTCCCTTAGAAGTCATGCAAGTTCCATTACGGGCAATTCTAGTTGGTAAAACACAATCAAACATATCTACCCCACGAATCACGCCATCAATTAAAGAATCTGGTGCACCAACTCCCATGAGATAGCGCGGTTTATTTTCAGGCACTAATGGTGTGGTAAATTCCAAGACGCGATTCATTTCTTCTTTACTTTCACCAACAGACAATCCACCAATAGAATAACCTGGGAAATCAAGACTAACCAAATCACGGGCGCTTTGACGGCGTAAATCTTCAAATCCGGCACCTTGAATAATTCCAAATAAACCTTGACGATCTGGATTCTTATGCGCTTTTAAGCCACGTTCTGCCCATCTTGAAGTACGTTCGATGGATTTTTTCACATAATCATAGCTTTCATTAAAAGGCGGACACTCATCAAAACTCATCATGATATCTGAGCCTAATTTATTTTGGATATTGATCGCTTTTTCTGGGGATAAGAAAAGCGGTGAACCATTTAAATGATTTTTAAAATGGACGCCCTCTTCTTCAATATTGCGCATATCAGCTAATGAGAATACTTGGAAACCGCCTGAATCCGTTAAAATCGGTTGGTCCCAATTCATAAACTTATGCAATCCACCGGCTTTTTCGACTAAATCTTCTCCGGGACGTAACCAAAGATGATACGTATTACTCAAAATGACACCGGCACCCATTTCTTTCAATTCTTCTGGTGACATGGTTTTCACTGTAGCTAAAGTTCCCACTGGCATAAACATTGGGGTCGGGAAAGTACCATGAGGCGTAATCAATTCACCTAAACGAGCCCCTGTATGTTTTTCTTTTTTAATCAAACGATATTTAATCGCTGGTTCTGACATCAAACATTTTCCTTTCTTTCTACTAATCATTCTGTATTACCCTACTTCAAATCGTCTTAATAGGTAAAAAAACTTGCAAAACACCTTTAAGACCGATTGCAAAGTTAATGATATCGGTTCTCACAATGTTTTGCAAGTAATATTAAGTAACTTTAACCTTCCCAGCCAAAACACTCTAACTGAATTAACGCTGGAAACGGTGAGTCATCTTCGTGCTTGATCAAATCTTTTAACACCACTTTTTGTGTCACATGTTCAGTTAAATTAAACGCTTGAACCTCAGATGATTTCACCAACGACAAACTTTCGGAGCCATCATCAAAAACCAAAGTCGCTTGTGTCCAATAAGAATCATGTGGAAAATCAGCACGTAACACCAAATGGCAACGGTTAATTTTCACCTTACGTCCAAAGTCAATCGTTAATTGCGCATCCGATTGTTGGTTAATCCCCCAAGACTGGAATGGATATTTTCCATGACCTAGACTAGTATAACTGCCATCAATCGTGTTTTTAGCAAAGAACACGGATTCGCCACGGGTTTCAACATTGGCACTTGCATGAGGAAAAGCCCCAGAATCTTGTTCCTGGTCATGTGGATTATAGGTCAAATTCTTATATTGTTCTATTTCAAAATCATAAGCCTTACGCACATAAACGCTATGATTGTTAGCTAAAAATAGATTTTCCGGCGAGGCCAAACGCTTTTCTTCGGCAAACAAAATTGGAAAACACCAAGTATCATTAGGAATATACATCAGCGTTGGTGGTAAACATTCATCCATCTTAACGATAAAGTACTTTCCTTCATCAACTAATTCGACTTCAAAATAATCACCTTCGTTATAGGCATATTCTTTCCAACCTAAGGAAGCCATTCCTTCTCCTGCAGCAGTTAACGTAATCAAACGCTCTTGCTTATAATAATACTCCACAATTTCATTTTGTTTATTTTTTAAATGTATTTTAATCAAAATAATTCCTCCATTTTCTACATTTCATCCTACCATATTTTTCATGACAGAAAAAATGTATCCCAGCTTTGCACTAAGATACACTTTAGCTTAATTTCTAATATGCCGAACTTGATAATGAAACTGATCAGCCCTAGCAACACTCAGCGTATATTCGATAACTTCATTATTAATATTATAAGTTGTACGCACTAAATTCAAGACTGCTGAACCTTCCGCAATCTCAAGATAACTCATATCTTTATTGCGTACGATGCTCGCATAAAACTCTTCTTCGGCAATATGAACAACTTGTTGAAAATCCTGAGAAAACAAATCATATAAAGGTTTCGTTTCAAGTAGCTTTTGGGTTAGATTCCAAAATTTTTTCACAGGCAAATAGGTCCGTTCTAACATCATTGGTTCGTCATCTGCTAGGCGTAACCTCTTCATTTTATAGAGAGGTTCTCCTAATGAAACCTGTAATTTACTTGCAAAATATTTATTCGCCTCAATCGTTTCAAATTCTAAAATGACCGTCTTGGGTTGCTTCCCTAAAGCTTTCATCTGTTCAGTAAAACTATAGGCACTCGTGATATTATTTGCTTTTTTAGATAAATCTGAAACATAGGTCCCTTTTCCATGACGCCGATAAATATAGCCCATCTTCTCTAATTCTTGCAATGCTAAACGTACTGTGGTGCGACTTAATCCATATCGATTGGATAATTCACGTTCAGATTCTAATTTTGTATTTGGTTCTAATTCCGTTTCAATCTTTTCTTTTAATAAATCAACCAATTGATCATACAACGGCTGCTTACTATTAAACATCGCCACCATCTCATTTGCTCCTTTCTCCTCTATTCAACAGTAGTATAACAGATTGCACGAAAAAAGTATAAGACTATATATAGCAAAAAAGCTAATTTTCCTTTACAAACTCGAAAATAAGAATGTAAACGAGAACTAGCTTTCAATCCTAATAAATTACAATTCCACCGGTGTCGCAGTTACCTTTAATACTTCATTTAATTCTTCAATATTTTTGCGTCCTTGTGCTTGTAACCAGTCTCTTACTTGTGCCTCGTCTCCTGTAACAAAAGGTTTCACACCATCTGCCCAAGTCGCACGTCCGCATAACACACCATTAAAGGTCGAACCTGCATCATGAGCAAAACGTAAAGTATCTTGGAATAAGCTAGCTGACACACCGGCACTTAAGAAGATAAATGGTAAATTGGTTGCTTCACTTTGTTCTTCAAAGTACTTCGCAGCTTCTTCTTTGGTATAAACGACTTCACCTTCAGCAAAGCCCTCCACATATTTCATATTGACTGGAACTTCCACTTTCAATACATCCACTTGATAACGTGGTTTTGAAAATTCTTTCATCATTTCAATTACTTTATGTGGTTTCACTTTAGCAAATTCTTTAGAGCCATTATCCGCATTGTTCGCATCATATGAAAGCAATTCTAAGTAAAATGGCATTTCTTCTGCGGCACATTCACTACCAATTCTTTCCACGAAGGCATGTTTTTGTTCATTAATTTCTTTATCTTCATCTACATCATAGTAAAGCAAGAATTTTACAGCATCGGCACCTTGTTCTTTGATACGTTTCGCTGACCAAACAGATAATAAATCTGGTAAACGTCCAGGAACTGTTGCATCATACCCGGTTTTTTCATAAGCAATAAGTAATCCGCTATTTTCAGCACGTACTTTACTTGCTGGTAAACCATATTCTGGATCGAGCAAAATAGAGGAGGCATAAGGCGTCAATTCTTCACTGACTAACTCTTTAAAGCGTTCAATATCTCCTGCTTTAGGTTCAAAATCTAGGGCTTTCATCATTTTCTTCAAAGCCCCTCTTTGGTCAATAGCTAAAGCAGCGATAATTCCATCTTTGCTCATTAAATTTTTCATTGCTTTTGTTTTTCCTGCTGTTAAAGTCATTTTCTTTTCATTCCTCTTTTCAAAACTAATGTCTTATGCTTGATATTCATGAATGGTTACACCTTTTACCACCCGATTAACGGTACCTGTTGGCGAAGGTGTGTCTGGTAAGTTGCCAATCTTGACAGAAGTAAGTAAGGCAATAGTTTGTGCAAAAACAATATATGGTAACACTAAATAGCCACTTGGTAAGACTACTTTTGAATCAAAGACAAACGATTGACCTTCATAATTCAGATCATTTTCTTGGGTCAACGCAGTCACTTGTTTAGCAATACCATCGCGATAAATTTCATTTAAGATATCCACATCGTATTGGCGCGTATAAGGTTGATTGTTTACAAACCCGAATACCAACGCTTTTTCATTGATAAACGATTTTGGTCCATGACGAAATCCCATGGAAGAATCAAAGACGGTCGCAATTTTTCCAGCAGTTAATTCAAGCACTTTTAATTGCGCTTCTCTTGTTAAGCCAGCTAAACAACCAGAGCCCAAGTAGATAATTCTTTCAAATGGTTGATCGACTATAGCTTGTAAAGTTGCTTCATTATCATAAACTTGATTAGCCATCACTTCTGCTTGACGAACATAGTCTTGCTTTTCTTCTAAAGCGGTTTGGTCAAATAATAGTAAAGTCGCTAAATACATACAACTAAAGCTTCCCGTCATCGCAAAACCAGCATCATTAGAACGTTCTGGCATCAAGAAAACATAGCTGTGTGTATCCTTTTGGCATAATTGCGCTAATTGTCCTTCTTTGGCACACGTAATCGCCAAATGATAGCAATCTTTGACTAATTGATTGGCAATATTGACCGCTGCAATACTTTCAGGACTATTCCCACTTCTAGCAAAAGAAACCAACAGCGTAGGTTCATCAGGAAATAGATAATCTAATGGACTAGCCACAATATCGGTTGTCGCATAACTATGGAAAATAAAGCGATTCGTATCGGCTTTTTGATTTAAATAAGGCACTAAGGTATCCCCCACATATTGTGAAGTGCCTGCACCAGTGAAAATCACGCGAACTCGCCCTTCAATTTGATCCATAAACTGTTTAATTTTATCTTCTTGAGCTGTAAAACTTGCTAATAATTCTTCCCACAATTCAGGCTCTTGATGAATTTCACGAGTCGTAATTTCAGCTCCTAATTTTTCTAATTCTTCCTTTGATAATTGGAACATAATAATCCTCCACTCTTTAAAAATAAGAGTCGCAGTTTAGAAAAAGGATGACTTGAATGCACAACTTTCTAAACTGCGACCTTTTAAAATCCTTTATTCATCCTCATCGTCTGAATCTTGTAAGATGATTTCATTAATATGATGAATATTATCTTTACCATATCCAACTAAATCTACTTCTTGATCAAGTAGCACACCGTTTAAAAAGCCAATCACCATCGGCATATTCATCCCGGCATAACATTGGATATCTTGTCCTTCTAAAATCATTTTTGAAATGACATTCGCTGGAGTTCCCCCAAGTAAATCAGCTAAAACAACGTAGTCTTCAAGATCTTTCACCGCATCTTCAAATTTAGCACGAAATTCTGCTTGCCCTTCTTCAGGTAAGAAACAAACGGTGTGGATGCAATCCTGAGGTCCCATAATCATTTCAGTTGATTTTTTCAATTCTTCAGCAAATTTGCCATGACTAATTAACACTAACTGCTTCATTATTTCATACCAAAGATAAAGTAACCCGCAGCAGAGCAACCTAATGCAAGTAAGATGATAATTAAGATAGCTTTAGTTGAAGTCATGCCTTTACGTCCTAAAATCCAGAAGATGAATCCTGTGAAGACTGCTGGCACTAAGCGAGGGAAAATCATATTAATTAAATCTTGAATATCAATGACTTTATCACCGATAGCAGGTTTCCATGAAATATCAAAGTTAATCATTGTTGCAATTAAAGCACCGACCATGAATACCCCCATCACTGAAGCGGCATCCACTAAAGCAGATAATTTATCACGCATAGTGGTTACTAATTTAACCCCTTCTTTATACGCGAATTCTAATTGTTTCCAACGGAAGACGTTAATTGCAACCGTCACAGCTACCCATAATAAGACACCCCATGGTTGACCTTGGATGGCTAAAGTCGCAGCGATTGAACCCATAATAGCTGGGACTAATGATCCAAAAATAGAGTCCCCAATTGGTGCGAATGGTCCCATCAAACCGGTCTTAATACCATTGACCGCGTCCTTAGATTCTACACCGTCTGTTTCTTCTAACGCTAAATCAATACCAGTGATGATTGTATGGAAGAAGTTAGAAGTATTAAAGAATTGAGTATGCAATTTCATCATTTCTTTTAGTTCTGGTGTACCATCGCCATACATTTTTCTTAATTGTGGCAAAATGATATATAGATAACTTGAACCTTGCATACGTTCATAGTTCCAACCTAATTGGAAAGTGAATAAACTACGCTTGTTAATTTGCGTAAAATCTTCTTTGGTTAATTTATAGTTAGATTTCGTCATCTTCAATTTCCCCACTTTCTGATTGATTTGAAGCAGTTGGTGCAACTGGCGCATTATTCTTACGTTGTGTTTCATTGTAACGTAATACAGCTAAGAATAAACCAATGACAGCTATACCAATCATAGGTAATGTCTTGAATGCACCACCGTTGAAGTCTTTTACCACACCTGCTACAGCGCCACCTAAAGTTTGGATATTGCTAAAGATGACTGTTAGCATGGCTGTTAAACCAAAACCTAATGCTAAGTAGTGTAAGTTACGTTTAATTGGTAAGTAGTGAAGTAAGATAGCAAACCCTAGACCAGGTAACATTCTAGCAGCTAAAGTTAAGCCATCTGCTAACCATTTCACATCATTGACAAAGTTAACCAATGTTTCTACTAATCCACTACCAAATGCCAAAGCAAGGAAGACTGGTAAGGCACGAGATAATGCCCAAGGAACAGCACCTAGTAAGTAATTTCGTTCAATTCCTTTATAGTCAAATCTTTCAACTGCAGCATCGATTCTATGTGCGAAGAATGTAGTTGAGAAACGTCCTAAAATATCTGTGTATACAAGTAAAGCAGCAACTGGTACGGCAATTGTTGAGATTGCGATTTCAGGATCAATTCCTTGTGCTACTGAAAAGGCTGTAGCTAAAACTGCCCCAGAAGTCGCATCGATTCTTGACGCACCCCCAAAAGTACCAACACCTAAAACTACGAGTTGCAAGCCCCCACCGATGATTAAACCAGTTTTCATATCGCCCATAATTAAACCAGAAATAAGTCCTGCGAATACTGGAGAACCTGCTGATGACACAATCGTCAACTCATCACAGATTTGATAAGCTGAGTACAACGTTAATAATAGAATTTGCCACCAATGAATCATAAGAAAACTCCTCCTTTATCATTTTCACTATTTCACTTTGGCTAACAATGGCATGAAGTCTTTTGCTGTATCTCCAGGAACCATTTGTGCATATAAATGAACTCCCTTAGCATCAAGCGCTTCAAATGCCTCAATGTCTTTGTCCACGACATTAATACTACGAGTAACTTGTCTGGTTTCTGGCGTTTGTGACATATTGCCGACATTTAATTCTTTCAATGGCACGCCATATTCCACAAGTCTTAAGAAGCGGTCTGGATATCGTGCAACAATCAATAATCGTTGAGAATCATATTTGCCCGCAAGAATATTATTTGCTGCCTTTTCCACTGGCAAGATACTTAATTTAACTCCCGCTGGACATGCAAGTTTCAAACCACTTTTTTCAATGTCATTTTGAGCAACTTCATCATCAATTACCATAATTCGGGTAATATTTAATTTTGTTGTCCATAAATTTGCTACTTGACCATGAATTAATCGTCCATCAATTCGTGTACCAATAATTGCCATTACTATCGCCTCTCTTAATTAATAATCAATAATTGCTGTATTAGAAAAAACCAATTGCTCTTTGTATTTCCCTTCTGTCTCAAATAAGACAATTTCGTTTACTCCCTCCTTTAGCCATTTTTGCGTCACATACAAAGATCGAAGTGGTCCTTTTTCCCAAAATCTACCAAGGTTATGCCCGTTGACAAAAGCGACTCCCTTACCAAAGCCACGCAAATCCAAGAATGTATCTTGCAGACGATCAACATGGAAAGTATAGCGGTAAAAGCTAGGTAGCCCTTCTTTAAAAGCACCTTGGAAATCTACTTTAGAAACATCTTCTAAAGGTAGCGGATACATTTGCCAACGACCGACAAAATGTAAATCCACCATTACGCCTCGACCAATCCCTTTGCTTTGGGTTGGTGCAGTGAGTTTATATCCATAATTCACGCGTCCCATATTTTCAACCAATAAACCAAGCGTGACTTTTTCACTTGGATAGGTGACCATAATCTCTTCGCCAATTTCTTCTTGATATTGCGTTGCCACTAATTCTTGATTCATAAATAATTGCATACGGTCACGCGCATCTATCACGCGAATTTTTTCTTCATCCTGTTTATCGCGTAAAAGTTCGGTTTGATAATAGATATATCCTGTATTTTGTCCCAAGCTTTCCATATTACATGGATAAAAACTTTGGTGCACTTGACTCAGCGTGTCTAATGTCGCCGTCAAATTCACACATTCTTTTAACTGAGCTGCTGGATAAGTACCCATTTGTTTGACTAGCGGCTGTGCATAAAAGTTATCTGGGAATTCAGCTTGCATCGCTTTTTGAAGCAAGTGATATTTCGCTGTTGGATTACCTGCCTCATCTAAAATCGCATCATAATCATAAGACGTCACTTGCGGCAAATCTCTTTGACCACGCGCTGAACAACCATTCATAAAACCATAATTGGTACCACCATGAAACATATATAAGTTGATACTACCTTGTTTGATAACTTCCATCACCGAATCAACCAATTCTTGTGGATCACGCTTGATGATGGATTCTCCCCAACGATTAAACCAACCATCCCAAAATTCCATACACATCAACGGCCACTTTTTATGATGTAAGTCAAAGAATGATTGCATCATCTGAAAATTTTCTGTTCCTTTTGAGCCGAAATTTCCAGTAACCAATATATCCTCTTCTATCAAACTACCTGCTCTTAAGGTCGCTTGCCACGGCCCATCGGAGGTAAAATAAGGACTCGTAATCCCAAATTCATCCATCATCATCTTCAAAGCCTTCAGATAGCTCTTATCTTCCCCATAAGAACCATATTCATTTTCAATTTGAAACATCAAAATATTACCGCCTTGATTGATTTGATGTTTGACTAATTTTGGAATTAATTCTTTATAGTAATTACGAACCAGTCTTAAATAACCAACATCTGAACTTCTCACGCGCACATTTGCTTGTAGTAACCACGCGGGCAATCCTCCAAACTCCCACTCTGCGCAAATAAACGGCGAAGGACGAACAATTGCATATAAGCCTAATTCTTGTGCTAAATCTAAGAAACGTTCAACATCTAGCTGGCCTTCCCAACAAAATTTGCCTGGTTGTGCTTCATGCAAATTCCATGGGATATAAGTTTCCACCGTATTAAATCCTAAAGCTTTCAAATTATATAAGGAGTGGTACCAATCATCCGGATGTACCCGGAAATAATGAATGGCACCAGATAGAATCTTAAAAGGTTGACCATCTAAATAAAATTGATCGGCTATCTTAAATTCCCTCACTTTAAATCCTCCTAACTGGTAGTAATCACAATACAAATATAAACGTTTCCATCTATTTTTGCAAGTATTTTTCTAATTTTTTTGAAAATACTGGTATTATTTTTCACTATGGAACCCATCCCAATATTATTTAATACAGTCTCAATTTTCGTCTATAGTTGAATTATATAACTTCATAGATTGTGATTATCACGTAAAAGTTTTTAAAAAATTATTCTAAAAAAACACAAAAAAATAGAGCAATTTTCGCTTGATTCACACAAAAATTGCTCTGATACTTAATAAGTGGATTCTTTCCAATGAATTTCGCAATCTAGTATCCGTTGATTCGTGGTATTATCTGTACCTTCTATTTGATCAATCAACATATTCATCGCTTCTTGTCCTTCACGATAAGCTGGTTGAACAATCGTTGTCACAGTTGGCGAAGAAAAACCACTCCATTCAATATTATCAAAACCGATTAGACCTATTTGCGGCATCTTAAGCTTTAATTCTTTCATCGCGGAAAAAACAATCGGCAAGGCCCAACAATTCGGTACAAATACTAAGACATCCGTTAAATCATTGGTATGCTTTAATAAAAATGCTTTTATTTTCTCAATATCCGGATCATTATCCTCAATAATTAACTGCTCATAAGGCACATTTAAATCCTCTACCGAATTGACAAAACCTTGTGAACGTTCAATACGTGTACTTAAACGATTAGGATCAGCAGTAATCATCAAAAATTTCCGATACCCTTTTTCATGATAACACGCTTGCATCGTATCATACACGGCGTCATAATTATTGGTCTTGACCCAACTATTACGATATTCATACAACTGACTATCAAAAAAGACTAATTTCTTGCCATTTTCCTCCATAATATTCGTATATTTTCTAAAATGACTGGTCGGCTGAATGATAAAACCATCTACATCTAGTCGCATCATGCTATCAATATACTTCGACTCATCGTCTTGCGAATAATTACTATTGCCCATAATCATTTGATAGCCTCGTTTTTTAGCAATACTCTCTGCACCTTTAACCAATAGATTAGAAAAAGTATTCGTAATATCTCCAATTAACACACCAATCAATTTTGTCTGTTTATCATTTAAACTGCGTGCCAAAATGCTAGGGACATAGTTGGTTTCACGAATTACTTCCTCAATTCTACGACGTGTATCCAAACTCATCCGATCATATTTTTGATTCAGGTAAAAGGAGACAGTGGTTTTTGAAGTATTGGCAAGTTTGGCAATATCGTTTATCGTTACTTTTTTCATCAGCTCATCCCCTCCCTAACAATGTTTATAAATATATTTTACAAAGAAACCGTTATCATTTCAACCGGTTTACTAGATTTTTATGATGTTTTCTTTGTCTAATGTTCGAATAGATAATGATTGTTCAGAAAACTTGATTTCTAGATGTTCTAATTGCTTTATACTGCCACCAAACAAACCGATTAGACAATGTTTTCCTTCTGAAAGCTTGTTTTTTAATCCACACATTACCGTTCTTGGATATAACACATTCGTATTCGGTGCATTAGCAATCAAAAATGCTTGCTGATACCCTTGAATATTCTCACAGCAAATATGACCCATTTGACTTTGATAGGAGACTTTGTTCGCCTCATGCATTTCTTTAAAATACGATTCTTGTTGTATAGAAAAGCCACCATCGTACAAATATAAAGGAAAATTAGTTTGAACCTGGTGAACGCGCAAATGATAAGCCCCCAGCGGAATAATTGTCGACTTAATCCAAACACCTGTCAATGGATGCCAAACTTGAATGATACGATCTTCTAGCAAATGAAATTCGGATACTTCTTCTTTCGTGACAAAATGACGATTATCCAGACTCACCGCTAACGTACTATCAAAGCCACCCTCTGCATAACCGATAGCTGATTTAGCCACAGAAAAGCCAAACTGCGTTGAATATACAAATTTGGCATATTTACTTATTCCCTGACTCTGTGATAAACTCCATTGGGCCGCAGGATAACCTAAAAGCTGTTGACCATTATCCGTTTGTTGCAACAGCATTCTTGCTGGCTTAACTACATATGGTTGAAAGAGGAGATTTTTATGGACTTCTTCTGACATAGACACTTGCCAAAAAGGATGATTTTTAGGAACAGCTAGGATTAAGAAACTCTTCAATGCCCAATATGGCGAACCAGGACCGTTATAACTTTCAGCCATGACCAAGTTGTCATACCCATAGCCAACACTTAAATAATGATGGTCTGTAAATATTTTTTCTTGCCACCAAAACGTAAAATGGGTGCTGAGGATTTGTTTGATTTTTTTCCACGGCAAAGCTTGAATATTAGTATAAACCAACGCTGAAAAAAAGGCTACTTGCGCAAACCGATAAGTCAAGCTGCGGCCAAAAGGTAGTCCTCGTCCTTTATCATCAAAATAATACTGAAAAGTCTGAGCAAATTGACACGCACGCTGCTTGATTTTTGCACAACGATGTGTATCTACCGCCTGCATTTCTTTATAATAGAGCAAACTATAATAATGAAAAGCAAAGGCAATATAGTAATCACGTTTTTCTTTACGACCATCAAAATACCAACCTTGTGCGTCATAAAATGATTCAATAGCTAAAAAGTCGGCATCAATTTGGTCTTGTGAATAGGTTTGATGACATTTACGCATCGCAATATGAATCAATATCCTGAAAAAATGCCAATTATTATGCGGAATTTCACACGTATCCGCTAAAAGCAACCAATTATGAAGTTGCTTTTGTTCTTGTGGTGATAACACATCCCAAAACTTTTCTTTAGATAGTATGATAGCAGTTGCAATTGCCGCCATTTCCACAATTAATTGCCGATCTTCTTGTGGATGTCCCCAGTAATCTCTAGACTGTGGATCGACTCCTTTGATTAAACCTCGTAAATAACCGTAATAGATTTCTTCTAGCTCTTCATCTTCTTGTTGAGATAAAAGTGGCGCTAATCCCCATAACGGTCGCAAAAAAGCCTCTACCTCACTTGTTTTTTGTGTATAAGTTGTCCCTGTATTGCCTAAATGAATACGACCATTTTGCTGACTATGATATTTTGCTTTTAAAGGGATTAAAATCTCTTTTAATGCTAGGATATAATCTTGACGCGTTTGAAAGTCTTGTATCATCCATTTGCCTCTTTTCTTGATTGCTTATTTGTATTGTCTAACTGGAGCTAAACGACCTGTTTCATGATTGTATAGTCTGCATTCAGTGGGTAGCTCCTTGTCAGATAAGTCGTCTTGGCTGTGAAAGTCTTATCTTTTCGGACTTTCTCGCCAATTCGAAAACCTTATCTGACTGGAGCTAAGCAACCCACTTCATGCTTGTATACAAACAGAGAACTACTTAAATAGTAGTTCTCTTGATTTGCCCATTATGCTCTCTTTTTCAACGTAAACAATTGTGTTTTGTGAGATTTTTAATTCCACTAATGTTCCCTTAATGGAGACAATTTTACCATGAATGCCGTCTAAGAGAATGACTTCATCGCCTTTTTTCAAATTAGCTAAATATTCTTCTCTTTTTTTCATTTGTTCTTGCATTTCTTTTTGGTTGCGTCTTGCCCCCATCATTTGTAAAAAACTAGGGATGACAGAAGTGATTGCAATGACAATTAATACAATAATTGTTAGTGTTTGTGTATTCATTATGCTAGGATTCCTAACCAGCTACCGATAATACCGATAACAATTGTTAAGAGCACAATTTTGTAAGTTGTCCATTTTTTCTTCTTAATTAACCAGTATACAAAGATTGTGAATAATGCTGGTAATAACGCTGGAGCAATTTTATCTAACATTCCTTGAATAGATACGATTTTTTGATCAGCACCTTCTTGTACTTTACCAGCAGCATACGTAATCGGTACAGTAATTTTGACGAAGGTTACGGCTAAACCAGAGATAACGGTAACTCCAATGATGTTTGCTACATGAGAAATAGTAGCCATTTGGTCACTTAATTTATCAATAACTTTGGTACCAAATTTATAACCATACATACCTGTTCCTAACTTAATAGAAGTTAAGATCAAGTTCATTGCAACAAAGAATAAGATTGGTCCTAAAGCTAAACCTTGTTGTGCTAAAGAAGCAGCAATTGTAGAAAGTAATGGTGCTAAGACGAATTGAGATAATGAATCACCAATACCTGCCAAAGGTCCCATTAAAGCCATCTTAATGCTTCGAATTTCTTCTTCTGGACGTTCATTTTCTAACATTACTAAGTGTAAGCTAGTGATGAATGGTAAGAAGTGAGGGTTCGTATTATAAAATTCACAGTTATCTTCTAACGCTTTACATAAGGCTTTTTGGTCATTACCATAGTGTTTTTTCAAGGCTGGATAAATGACATTCGCATACCCAATTCCTTGATAGTTACTGTAGTTAAAGCCGTTTTGTAAGAAGAATGCACGTAAAGAAGTTACTAAATAGTCTTTTTTCGTTAATTTATTAGATCCAGTCATCTTGTTCGCCTCCTTGGTTATCTGTTGCAGCTACTGTTTTAGGTTGACGGTAGAATTCCATTAAGGCAAAAATTGTACCGATAATTGCGATTCCGATAATTGGAATTTGTAGGTAAGCAGCACAAATGTAGCCAAGTAATACGAATGGAATCAATTCTTTCTTCGCCATTACTGATAAAATCATTGCAAAACCGATAGCAGGAAGCATTTTACCAGCTAAACTTAAACCACTTAATAATACAGGTGGAATTAAATCAACTAATTTTAATAAAGTTTCCATTGAGTATGCACCCAAGAAACCAATCGCAAATCCCATCACAGCAAATACCCAAATTGTTCCGTTTGCATTCATTTTGAATTTGCCTATATTACCACTTTTTAATCCTTTAATTGCAGATTCAGGCGCACCCGCACGAACAGTATAAGCAAAAGTTTGTAAGAATTGTACACCTACAGCGATTGGAGTAGATAACGCCAAAGCTGCTTCTGGTGTCACTTTACCGGCACTTGTAATAGCCATTAAAGTACCGAAAATACCAGGTCCAATTGGGTTAGGTGGTACAGTTCCCCCAGCACCAACACCAAATCCCATGTAAGCTAATTCACTGATTGCCCCCATCGCTAAGGCAGTAGGAAGATCTCCTAAGATAATCCCTACACCAAATGAAAGGATAATACAACGGTTTGTGTAAAGTCCCAATAGTAAACCACTAAAACAGAATGCGGTCCACAAACCAATTAATAATGCTTGAATGATATTAATTTCCATATTCTTTTTCTCCTATTCTTTAGATATAGTCTAAAAGATTTACTTCATGTGCTCCATCGTTTCCTGAAGGAGTCGTTTTGGTATTAAATGTTACATGATAACTTTCACTAAGTTCTCGAATAATTTCTTTGTCTTTATCGTCTAAATAAATGGAACGAGTCACTTGTTCTTTACCAGGAGCATTATGAATATTGCCGATGTTCAATTCTTTAATTGGTACGCCTCCTTTCACTAATGTTAAGGCATCGGCTAAATCTTTAATTACAATAAAAATCGTTTGCGCCGGACTTGCTTTATGAATAATGTCAATCACTTTTTGCAATGGGAAAAAGCGCATCGCAACAGAACCTGGAATCACAGTTTTCATCAAAGTTTGTTGCATTTTATCGTTACTTACTGCATCATTTGCTACAATGACTGTATTACAACCTAATGATTTAACCCATAATTGTCCTTGTCCATGGATTAAACGTTCATCCACACGTGTCATTACAATATTTGGTGTTGCCATTTTCTATTCCTCCTAATTTTTACCAGTATAATTCCCAATCTTTGTAAAATCTAATTAATGCTTCTAGATAATAATAGTCGCCCCAGATATTTCCTTCATCCACACCTTTTCCTGAGTGCCATGAGTAAACACCATGTAAAAGAAGCGGTCTACCTGGTTTGATTTCGCGATTTGCATAGTTGTCAATTAATGAACGTAACATTGCATGCATTGCGTATTTATAAGTTAATTTATCACTATCAACTTCCGGTAAGTGTTTCAACATTTCATGCATCCCACATACCGCTGTTGCAGTTGCTGACGAATCTCGAGAGTGACCCGAACCATCACCAAAAATTAAATCCCAATAGGAAACATGATCTTTTGGTAAACGATTTAAGAAATAATTGGTCATCCCTTTGAATAATCCAAAACAATCTTCATCTTTAACAAAGCGATAAGTCAATGGAATACCATAAATCCCCCAAGCTTGACCACGGGCCCAAGCTGAATCATCGCTATAACCTTGACGCGTCACACCTTTTAGCGGTTCACCTGTTTTTGGATCAAAGTAAAAAGTATGGAAAGCTGAGGCATCATCACGAATGACATTGTTTGCCGAAGTATAAAAGTGCTGAGTTGCCATCTGAGCATATTTAGGATCTCCCGTTTGCTCACTTGCCCAGAATAATAATTGAATATTTAACAAGCAATCAATAATCAAACGATAATGCTCTGGTTTGCCTAACTCGCCCCAGGCTTGAATAAATCCACCGACTTCTTGATAACGTTCGATGAGTTTATCAGCTGCTAAAATAGAGGCTTCTTTCGCTTCTGGTGTGTGTAATAATTTATACTCCGCCATACATGAAGGCGTATACAAAAAACCTAAATCATGATGATCCAATTCAATACGCTTTTTCACACGATCTAAAAATGAACGGTCATTTGCTTGCGCGAGTTTCTTCATCGCTTCTTCATTTGTGTACTCATAGCCTAACCATAATTCACCAGTCCAAAAGCCATTTGTCCATTCAGTGTTGTCCATTTTTGGATAAATATTATCAAACGTAGCTGGTGTTGGAAATTCTTCCTTAAAGTATTCCATATTCACACGAAGTTGTTCCATCGCTAAATCAATAGCTGACTTGACTTCTTCTTTTGTAAGTAATGGCTCATTTAAAAAACGCTCCGGATGCTTAATTTCTTCAATCGCAACCGTTTTAATTTTATTCGTCACTTAAATTCCTCCCTCAAAATCTTCTTCTGAGTTATCATTTGTATCAAATAATGAACGAGCATCCACCACACCGTCTTTTGCTGTAGTAACTAATTTATCGACTAATCCATCAAAAGATAGCATATTACGAGCAAAAGCTGCTTCGATCAACATAGCTAAATTCAATCCTGAAAGCACATTCATTTTCCCGTTGAATTCAGCCATCAATTCGGTGCTGACTTTAAATGGAGTACCACCTAATAAATCACTTAATACCAATACCTCCGATTGATCTACTAACTCAGCTGCAATCTTTTCTTTCACAGTTTGCGCAGACATACCTTCTGAAAAATCGATGACTGCCACTTCTTCTTGTTTTCCTGCAATCAATTCCAAAGCACTAGCTGCTCCTGTAGCAAAATGACCGTGAGCAACAACGACTAATTTAATCACTTTATCTCTTCCTTCCTCGGTATGTTTACCGGTTTATCTCTTCCTTGATTAAACTATACTATTTCATATACCAATTGTAAAGCGTTTTCTAGTATTTTTTTAAATTTTTTTGTTGTCTTTAATTTCAGTATATATCACTATTTATCAATAAATTATATAATCGAATGTATAATATTTCAGTTATAAAAACATAAATCAGAAGAGCTTGGCACACAAGGGCTATATTCCTTATAAATACCAAACTCTACAAAACTTGAAAATCGGTTTACTTTACGATATTATTTTATGGCTGTTTACCAATATAAGCTAAGATACCGCCATCAACATATAAAATATGTCCGTTGACAAAATCAGAAGCTTCAGATGCTAAGAATACTGCAGGGCCAGCTAAATCATCTGGCGTCCCCCAACGTGCAGCAGGCGTGCGACCAACGATAAATTGATCAAATGGGTGACGTTCCCCATTTTCTTGTAATTCACGTAATGGTGCAGTTTGTGGCGTAGCAATATAACCAGGGCCAATCCCGTTACATTGGATATTATATTGGCCATATTCAGATGCAATATTTTTCGTTAACATCTTCAATCCGCCCTTAGCAGCTGCATAAGCACTCACTGTTTCACGACCTAATTCACTCATCATTGAACAAATGTTGATAATCTTACCCGCACCTTTTTCAATCATATCAGGAATTACTGCTTTTGATACGATAAATGGTGCATTTAGGTCAACGTCGATTACTTGACGGAAATCTTTAGCTTCCATTTCTACCATCGGAATACGCTTAATAATACCCGCATTGTTTACTAAGATGTCAATCACACCGACTTCTTCTTTAATTTGAGCAACCATTTTCTTAACAGCTTCTTCATCAGTTACATCACAAACATAACCATGAGCTTTAACCCCTTCTTTTTCATAGTTAGCTAATCCTTGATCAACTGATTTTTGATCCAAGTTGTTAAACACAATTGTTGCTCCAGCTTTAGCTAATGATTTCGCAATTTCAAAACCAATTCCATATACAGCACCTGTTACTAAAGCCACTTTACCATCTAAGCGGAATTTATCCATTTCAAAACTCATTTTATCTCTTCCTTTCTTTTTCCTAATTAAATAATTATCTCAAATCGTCCATTGCGACCATATCCATATCTGTATAAGTGATGTTTTCGCCACACATTGCCCAAATGAATGAATAATTACTTGTACCTACACCTGAATGAATCGACCAACTTGGCGAGATAGTTGCTTGTTCATTCCCCATTACTAAGTGTTTGGTTTCATCTGGTTTACCCATCATATGGAACACTTTTGTATCAGCTTCCATATCAAAGTAGACATAAGCTTCCATCCGACGTTCATGTGTATGGCATGGCATAGTATTCCAAGCGCTACCTGGTTCTAAGATGGTGTAACCCATTTGTAATTGACAGCTTTGGCAAACATTTGGATGAACATATTGGTAAATTTTACGTTCATTCAATGTTAATTTTTCCCCAGTTTCTAATGGTTTAATTTGATCAATACTAATTTTTACATTCGGATAAGTATGATGCGCAGGCACTGAGCTGACATAGAATTTTGCAGGATTACTTGCATCTTGAGACTCAAACTTCACTTCTTTCGTGCCCATACTGATATAGTAACCATCTTGTTTTTTCATTTCTTCTTTTTGACCATTAATCGTGATAAAACCAGGACCACCAATATTAATGACACCTAATTCGCGACGTTCTAAAAAGAAGTCTACACCCAGCTCAGTAGATAAGACGATTTCTAGTGGTTCTGTAGTCGGTGTTACGCCTCCAAAAATCATACGGTCATTGTGTGTATAAGTTAACCGAATATCTCCAGGAACAAAAACTTCTTCAACTAAAAACTCCTTACGTAACTGTTCTGTTGAATAATGACGGATATCTTCTGGTGCGTGTGCATAACGCGTTTCCATCTTTTGCATTTCTCTTTTCCTCCTCCATTTATTTCCTATAAAGAAAAAATATTTACATTTAAGAAATTTACAACTTTATTATACATAAGTAAACCGGTTTTGAAAAGGCTTTTTCACAAATATTATCGGTTTATTTTACTAGAATCATTTTCAAGATAGGCTTGCACTTCTGCTAACGTAAATTGATTGCAGTCGCCATAGACCATATGTTTTAATGCCGAAGCTGCTGTTGCAAAATCTACTATCGCTTGAGGTTCATACTCACTAAGTAAACCATGGAGAATTCCTGCTGAGTATGCATCCCCACCACCTACACGATCAACAATATCAGGAATATCTATCACTTTAGATTCATAATATTCATTTTGATAATAGAGTGTTCCTTGTAACTGATTATGGTTAGCAGAAAAAATAGTTCTATTGGTCGAATAAATCACCTGAATATTTGGATAAAGTTTTTGCATTTCTTGATAACATTGTTCAAGAGGTAAAAGATCCGCATGCTTAATACCAAGTAAATATTGAGCATCCAGACGACCAGCAGATAAGTAATCCACATAAGGTAAAATTTGTTTTAATGCCTCTGCTGCTTGGACTTGACTCCAAAGTTTACCTCTAAAATTGATATCAAAACTAATTTTAATCCCTCTAGAATTTGCCTCTTGCATCAATTTGATTAACAACTCTAACCAAGCAGGACTTAAAGCTGGTGTAATTCCGGATAAATGGAATAAATCAATGCCTGTAAACAAATCCATTCTTTCCCATTCATTTGCTGTCATCTGAGAAAAACTTGAAAAGGCACGATCATAAATGACATTGGCCGCTTTAATACCGACACCTTGCTCTAAAAAATAAGTTCCTAAGCGCTGACCACCATAAAGTAAAAAATCAGTATGAACGCCGAAACGATTCAAATGACGTTTAACTGCTAAACCTAACGCATTATCAGGTACTTTACTGGCAAAATATGCTTGGTGTCCAAAATTCGCTAAACTAATTGCCACATTGGCTTCTCCACCACCATAATGAGCAAGCAAGTTATCTGTGTAGGCTAACCGGTTTGCTTTTGTCGAAAGCCTTAGCATAATTTCTCCTAAAGTAAGTACTTTTGCCATAATCATCCCTCGCGTATTTCTTGTAATTTAGCCATATATTGCTCTGCTACTTTGGTAATTGCAGGATAGTCTTCATTTTTTAAAGGTGCCAATAGATTCCCACCAACTCCAACAGCAACAACGCCTGCTTTGAACCATTCAGCCATATTTTCTAAGCTCACACCACCAGTTGGCATGATATTCAGTTGTGGCAATGGGGCTTTGAATGCGCCTACAATCTTCGGACCAAAAGCAGAACCTGGGAACAATTTAACAATATCTGCACCAGCTTTTAAGGCTTCCTTCATTTCATTAATCGTCATACATCCCGGTAAGTAAGGAATTTGATATAGGTTGCAAATCTTCGCGGTCTCTATGTCAAAACAAGGACTAACAATAAATGCTGCACCTGCCATTATCGCTAAACGAGCAGTCGTAGCATCAAGAACCGTGCCAGCACCGATTACTACTTCTTCATCATCAACATACTTTTCAGCTAAAGTACGGATAGCTTCTTGCGCATTTGGTACTGTAAAAGTTAATTCAATCCCTTTCATCCCCCCAGCAACAATTGCTTCACTTGCTTTGATTGCTTGCTGTGCTGAATCACCGCGAACCACTGCAATGACACCACAATTAGCCAGTTTTTTTAGAATATCCACACGTTTCATCTATATCCCTCTTTCTTATTTAGAAATTATAATTTATTTTTCAGAAATACAAGTAGAGTATAACGCAAAATCAACATATTTGAAAGGGGTTTTATTAAATAATTTTTAGCATAAAAAATGAAGATTCAGTTCCAAAACTAAACCTTCATTTCAATATGTACATCATTTTAATTCTTTTTCAATGGCGGTCTTGGCTTCTAAAATTGCTTGGATTACCTTTTCTTCGTAGCTTTTTGTTAAGCGGAATTTTGGTAAACTAATACTCATCGCACCTACTATCTGGCCGTTGTTCATTAATGCTGTACCTATACAAAAAATATCCTTTTCCATTTCCTCATTATCAAAGGCAATCCCACTCGTTTTAATTTCCGACAATTCCTGTTTTAATTTTAATGAGTTTGTAATTGTATTTACTGTAAATGGCTTTAATTCATGTGATTCTAAATAACTATCCACTTCAGATTCGCTCATCATCGCCAGAACTGCCTTACCCATTGCTGAGCTATATAGTGGACGACTAATCCCCACTTTTGACGACATACGGATTGACTGAAACTTTGGCTCTAATTTATTGACATAATAAATTTCAGAATTACTTAATACCCCCAAATGAATCGTCTCATCAATTTTTTCTTGTAGTTTTTCCAAGTGAGGCAAACTTTGCTCAATCAAATCAATTTGTTCGATATTCTGATTGGCATAACGTACTAGTTTTGCCCCTAATTGATAGGTTTTTTCTTCGCTTTTTTTGACATAGCCTATTAAATTTAATGTATCTAAAATTTTTAAAGTTGTAGGCATGGTCATTTGGCATTGATGAGCTATTTCTTGTAAGCCGATATGGGGATTTTCAGCAATACAATCAATAATTTTTGCTGCCTTAATCAAGACCGTTCCATAAGGTTTCGTTTGTTCCATTCTATCACCTTTTCTATTTAAGAAATCTTTTTTCTTTATCATAAAACAAACAATTAAACGAATCAAGCGTAAAAAAAGGACCCGGATAAACCGAGTCCTAATTAGAAGGCCGAGCTGAGATGATTGGTAGCAAAGTCCTTGCTTTCTACAAACTGTTGTTTCATTTACAATCTCTACACTAAAATTATTCGGGCACTAATAAATTTTCTCACTGCGTACCTCTTACTCTACATTGCAAGTTGACTTTGCATACACTTTAGGTGAATCTTGTAGATTTAACAAATTTTGTTGCTCTTGCTACTACTTTCTCTTTTATTTTTTTGTTTCATGCGCGCTATATAGTCGACGCCATTTCCATTATTAGTAGTAAATCTTGGGTGTTTTATTGATTATTTACTTTTATCTCTCAGCTTCTTTCCTCCCTTACAATGATAGTATAGCACCGATTGTAACCGTTTGCAACTAAAAAGTATGAATAACTTCGGTATTTTTTGAAAACTTTTTTTTGCTATAATGTCTTTAAAGGAGTGATTTCATGTCTCGTGCTGAACTAAAACTACAAGCGAAATATTTACTCAAAGGGCGCTATACGCAAGCGATTTTAATCTGTCTCATTCCAACATTATTATCCATTGGTATTACCTATACTGGTTTTTTAGCTAGTACTATTTACGCTATGATTCATTCTAGCTTATTGCAAAATCGTTCTTTTGATTCTGTATTATCTTATTCTTTGGATTTTTCTGATTTACCTTCAAGTTGCTTTGTTGATTTAATCAGTTTTTATCTTTTAACTGCTATTTTTTGGACTTTTATCAATCTGAGTCGGGGAAAGAAAACGCAAATCAGTCTTATCAACGATGGTTTTCAGACAATTTCTAGAAAGCATCTCATTTCTTTATTTTGCCTGTATATTTTAAGAGGAATTTTTCTTTTGGGATGGAGTTTGTTACTAATCATTCCGGGCATTATCAAACGTTATGCCTACTCTCAGGCTGAATTTGTCTATTATGATCTTTATGAAAAAACCGGAGAACGCCCTGATTTACTTGAATGTCTGAAACGCAGCGAACAAATGATGAAAGGTCATAAGTTTGAATATTTCGTCTTAGATTTAAGTTTCATCGGCTGGCAAATTTTGTGTTTTCTAACTTTAGGGCTTGGTTATTTATGGCTTAATCCTTACATGTATATGACTAAAGCAGTCTTTTATAATGAGTTGGCAAAAAAAGAACTTCTTGTTGATCTAGAAGATTTCCGTTAAAAAAGGGTAATTCAAAAAGTTCTATGAAAAACAAATATTATTGAACGAGTAAACAA